>Ga0247831_1001847_pt1 | contig 37010 bp, 32 predicted proteins | sample LaCruzMarch2015__9_FD_192406 | JGI IMG/M metagenome (GOLD analysis project Ga0247831, IMG submission 192406) | Freshwater microbial communities from meromictic Lake La Cruz, Castile-La Mancha, Spain - LaCruzMarch2015_1m | ecosystem: Environmental > Aquatic > Freshwater > Lake | place: Spain...
TTTAGAATTTAAAGTTTTGCTCCTCTACCTCCACATCCCCTTCTGTCACCGCATTTGCCCGTATTGCTCGTTCTACAAGCACACGCCCGGCGGCACGCCCATCGGTGAATTTGTCGATGCGTTGGGCGCGGAGGCAATAGGGAGAAGGGGTTTGCAACCCCTTCTCACTGGCTTGGCTTCTGCGAAAGGGCTTGCAAACCCCTTCTCCATATACCTCGGCGGCGGCACTCCTTCCATGCTCTCGCCGAAGCATCTTACTACTCTTTTCACCTCGATAAGAAACACCTTCGACCTCTCAGAAACATCCGAGATCACCCTAGAGGCGAACCCCGCCACCTTCGATCTCACGAAGGCGGAGCTTTTCCGCTCGCTAGGCGTGACCCGCGTCTCGCTCGGCATTCAGTCGTTTTCACCGCATGTTTTGGAAACGCTGGGCCGCGAGCACTCGCCGGAGGAGGCCAGCGAATCGGTCGCCATCCTCCGCACAGCCGGAATCCCCTCGGTGAACATCGATCTGATGTTTTCCATTCCCGGCCAGTCGCTGGCGGATTGGGAAAGCACCCTGCGCCACGCCGTCTCACTGAAACCCGACCACATCTCCGCCTACAACCTCACCTACGAGGAGGACACCGCGTTTTTCGAATCCCTGAAAAACGGCAGCTATGCCGAGAACGAAGACAAGGACGCCGACCATTACCACCTCGCCGAGGAAATCCTCACCGCCGCCGGTTTCGATCATTACGAGACTTCGAACTACGCCCAGCCCGGCCACCACTCGCAGCACAACCAAGGCTATTGGGAAGGAGCGGACTACCTCGGCTTAGGCCCCTCTGCCGTTTCCACGATAGGTGGCGTCCGAGAAAAAAACATCCCCGACACCGCCGCTTACATCCGGCAGGTGAGATCGATCGGCAACGCGATCCACGAAACGGAAGCCCTCACCCCCGCCCAGCGCCGCATCGAACTCATCGCGCTCGGACTGCGCACGACACGTGGGATTCCGCTCGAATTGCTGGATGCCGCTTCATTGGAAAAGGCGAAAGCCCTCGCCGCAGAGAGCCTACTCAACATTGGCGAAACCCGCATCCATCTTACCCAACTGGGCCGACCCCTTGTCGATCCCATCGCGGCGGAGTTGATCTGAGGGAAACCCATTTCCCCGGCGGCTGAATCTTCCGTTTGACAAAACGGAGGTTTTGCGGCTAAGGATTTCGCCCCGTACGAGCCATCGCGCGCAGGGAAACGGCAGTGTAGCTCAGTGGTAGAGCAGAGGACTCATAAGCCTTTGGTCGGCGGTTCAAATCCGCCCACTGCCACCCTTTCCCGTTCCTGCGGTCCCCTTTTCTTCCCGGTGCTTGTAAATCCGATCCCGCCGGGGTCTTCTCGCGGACGATGAACGGAGGCGATGCGAAGGGACGGCTGAGGCTGGAGCTTTTTCCAAGAGCGGAGACAGCGGTGAGATCAGGACATCCCTGGGTCTATGCGGACAGCGTGAAAAGCCAGAACCGCGAGGGCGAGACAGGCGAACTGGCGGTGATGTATGACCGGAAAGACCGCTTCCTCGCCATCGGGCTATATGAAGCGGAGTCGCCAATCCGCGTCCGCATCCTCCACTGCGGGAAACCGGCGACAATCCACCGCGAATGGTGGCTGGAAAAAGCGCGGGCGTGCCTCGCGCTGCGGGTAGGAAACGTCCTCAACGAAAACACTGACGGCGCACGCCTCATCAACGGCGAGAGCGAGGGCTTTCCCGGCCTAGTCGCGGACATCTATGCCGGGACTCTGGTGGTGAAACTTTACGCCGCCTCATGGCTGGCGCGTTGGGAGGAAATCGAGGACGTATTTCGAGACGTGTTCCGCCCGCAACATCTCATTCTGCGCCTCAGCCGCAATATCACGACTTACGCGGCAGGCATGGGTTTTACGGAAGGCTTCCGTGGCGAACCAGGGGAGGAAACCGTGGTATTTTCCGAAAACGGCATCCGCTTCGAGGCGGCGGTGCTGAAAGGCCAGAAAACCGGGTTTTTCCTTGATCAGCGCGACAACCGCTCGCGCGTCGAACAGCTCGCTGCCGGCCGGGATGTGCTGAACGTCTTCAGCTTCACCGGCGGATTTTCGCTCTACGCCGCAAGGGGCGGGGCGCGAGCCGTGACCGACCTCGACATCAGCCGCCACGCCCTCGAAAGCGCGGCGCGGAATGTTTCCCTAAACCCATCGCTCGCCGCCATAGAGCGCCACGCGGTGCAGGCGGATGCCTTCCGCTGGCTGGAGGAAGGCGCGGGAAGCTACGACCTAATCATCACCGATCCGCCCAGCCTCGCGAAACGGGAATCCGAGCGTGAAGGCGCTGCGAAGGCATACGCGCGGCTCAACCTCGCCGCGCTGCGGCGTCTTAGGCCCGGCGGGATCCTCGTCGCAGCATCATGCTCTGCGCATGTCTCGGCGGAGGAGTTTTACGGCGCGGTGGAAGAGGTATTGCGGGAAAACGGCAGTCCTTTCCGCGAGATCTGGCGCAGCGGCCACGCACCGGATCACCCCGCCCGTTTCCGCGAGGCGGAATATCTCAAGGCGATTTGTGTGGAGGTCGGGTAGCAGAGCCAGTAGTTCCCCCTTCGACAAACTCCGCCTTGATGGGGGTGTTTTGGCGGTCTTCCTTGCCACGCGCCACATTGTCGGCCCAGCGCACGACACGGGACACCACCGGGCCATGATACCAACGGATGTGAGCGATGCCGAGCCGACTCGAAGTAAAGCACGGGTTGGGATCCAGGCAGACCAATGAGCTGTCGTGTTGGTAGAGACCGAGAAAATTTCAGGTGAAATACACGTTCAGAAAGCCGCTATCGTTGCACTTCCGAGTTGAAACCGCCGAGGAAATTAGGAGTTCGGGCGCAAATCCGAAAGCCGTTCATTTCAACGACATCAGATACGAAAGCAGATCCTTGCGCTGCAGGTCGCTGAGGGAGTCGATGAGGCCTTCGGGCATGAGGCTTTGGCGGAGGAATTGGGTGGAGGCGATGTCCTTGCGTTCGATGCGGCGGTCTTCGGCTCCCATCTGGCGGACAACTACGGCGTTCTTGTCCTCGCTGACGAAGAATGCATCGAGGAGCGAGCCGTCCTTGAGGGTGACACGGAAGATGCGGTAGCCGGGCTCGATAGCGGCGTTGGGGGTGAGGATGTTGCGGATGATCGCCTCCGGGCCCATGGAGCCGACGGAACTGAGGTTCGGCCCCATCGTTCCGCCGGTGATGCCGATCTGGTGGCAGGCGGTGCAGAGGGCGGAGAGCGCTTTCCCGGCCACGGGATCGCCGGGGGATTTGGCGAGGGCGAGGTAGTGTTGGTATTTTTCGTCGAAGGTTTTCGCCTGCACCTCGCTCATGACGGGCGGCAGGTCGAGCGTGCGGACCAATGCGGCGTCGGGCGTGGTTTTGACCCAGCCTTTGTCGCTGGTGCCGTTGAAGAGCAGGGCGCTGTCGCCTGCAGCGACGCTGCGGTCGAAGTGGGCGCGGATTTCCTCCCCGCTGCGCTCGCGGCCCCAGATGCGGTATTCGGCGAACTGGCCGTGGGTGCCGTTTTTCTGTGTACTCCAGCCGATTCGGAAATCCGCGATGTCGTGAGGCATGGGTTTCGATTCGGCGTTGTCGAGTTCGCCGTTGAGGTAGAGCTTGAAGGCGCCGGAGGCGTCGCGGGTGACGGCGACGTGCGTCCAGAGGTCGGCGGTGATTTTCTTTTTGGCGACGATGGCATCGCCTCGCTGGCTGCCGCCGTAGATGCGGAGCGTTTCACCGAAGAAATTCATGTCGAGCAATTCGGGTGCGCCGCCGAGGCTGTCGTTGTTGTCGATGCCGGGGTTGAGTTTCACCCACGCCTCGACGGTGAACGCCCCCTTGAGGGTGATGCCGGTGGGGATGAGGGCGTTGTCATTGCCGCTGAGCTGGAGGACGGGGCGGAACTTGTCGCCAAGTTGGGCGAGGAGTTTTCCCAGTTCCGGGTCGTTGCCGAGGACGGTTTGCATGCGATTGAGCGCGATGGCGCTGAGGTCATCGGGCTTGAGCGTTTGCGCAAGGCTGCTGGCTACGAGGGCGGAGGCTCCGCCTTTGTGCGAGCTGATGATTTCGATGATCTGGGCGCGGAACTGGGCGGGGACTTCGGGCAGGCCGGCTATGGTGGCGGTTTCGGCGTCCTTCACACGTGAGTTCGCAAGGGCGCGGAGGTTGGCGAGCCTGAGTTCCTGGTTGTCATTCTTCAGCAGTGCGGCGAGGGGAACCGGGTTGGCATTCTGCTGGGCGGCGAGAGCATCGAGCGCGGCGATGCGGAGCGCGTTGTCCGAAGAATCCAGGGCGATCCTATGGAGACGGTCGGCCGTGTTTTTTAAACCGAAGGCGGCGCTGAGTCCGACGCCGCGCTTCAGATCTCCGGCGTTGCCTTGGAGCAACTGATCGACCGAGTCGGCGATGATGGCCTCGATTTTCTGCGGGGCGATGCGGCTTTTGTTGGCGAGCAGGGCGTCGATGATGGCCTGGCCGGTGGCGGGATCCTTGAGCTTGGCGCGCAGCATTTCGGCAACGCCGGGTTGGTCGATGGCTTGCACGAGCAAAAGGGTTTCCTGCGGATTCGGCACGCGGTTCAGTTTTCCGATAGCCGAGGCGACGAGCGGCGCAGCTTGCGCGGGCGGCAGGGCGAGCGCGCCTAACAGGAAGCTTTCGGCGGGCAGGGCTTTCGCCCCGTCGGAGGCGAGAAAGGCGGCGAGATCCGCAGGATGGCGCTCGAGCAGGAGGCGCACGACGTAGCGCTCAAATTCGCGGTCGTAGGCTTCGCGGACAAGGATCTTGCCTTTGCGGGTGCTGGGCGAATTGGGTTCGTTGAGGGCGGTGAGCTCGTGGTCGAGCAGGGCGAGGAAAAGCGGGTTCTTTTCCTTCGTTTTCCCAAGCCAGTAGCCGATGCTGGTGATGGCCTCGCGGCGGACGTTTTTGTCCGGATCTTTACGAAGCTTGAATAGAAGGGAGGAAAGACTTTCCGTTTCCGATAGAACGCGCGCGGTTTCGCGGCGGAGGTGTTTATCGGGAGAGGTGGCGGTTGCCTCGAGCCGTGGCAAATACGGCGTGTGGGTCATCAACGCGGGTACGTGGTCAAGTTCAATCGCAGTTACTTTGCGGTCGGCGAGGGTTTGCGCGGCGATGTGGGTCTGCGCGAGCGAGGGGGATTTCAGGAGAGTTTCCAAGGCGGTAACGTCGAGCTTGGTGAAGTCCGGCACCTCGAACTTTTTCTGCTCCTTGTGTTTGATGCGCCAGATGCGGCCGCGGAGCTTGTCGCGATCCGGATGGGCGCGCGGCACCTCGTTGTGGCTGATGATCTTGTTGTACCAATCGACGATATACGCGCATCCGTCGGGGCCGAGGGTGAGGGCGACGGGGCGGAACCAAGGATCGTCGCAGGTGAGGAAGTCCGCGATTTTGTCAAACTGCCAGTCGGTGAGATAATGTTCGGGCGAGGGCTGGTCGCGCCGCATCGTGACGGTGTTGATGCGGCAGGTGATCGGGTTGGCGACGAGCATGAGGTTGCCGTAAGGAGCGGGATAAGCACCCTCGGCATCGGTGAGGGCGAGGCCGCTGAGGCCGGAGCCGCCGAAGCGTTGTTTCACGAAAGTGGCGGGAAATTCCGGCGCGTAGCTTTTCCACTGGCCGTTCGAGCAGCCGGGATAGTTTCCGTATTCGTGGAAGGGCATGACGCCGTAGCCGAAGTCGTTGGCTTCCTGGATGAAGGTTTCGCCGTTGCGATCCATGGCGAGCCCCCAGATGTTGCACGGGCCGTTCGAAGTGATCTCGAACTCGCTGCCATCCGGACGGAAGCGCGCCATACGGGTCTGGTCGAACTGGATGGCCTTTTCCGCAGGATCCTGGGGGCGTTTCACCTTGCTGTAGTTGAAAGCGCCCTGCGCCAACCAGATCCAGCCGCCGGGGGCGCGGGTGAACTGGTGGGGGAAAAGGTGCGAGTCCTGCACACCGAAGCCCTCAAGGATGACCTCGCGCTTGTCGCAAACGTGGTCGCCATCGGTATCTGTTAAAAGCACGATGTCGCGCCCGTGTTGGGCATAGCATTTCGATCCATCGCCCCACGGCAGGATGCCCAATGGGATCGCGAGGCCGTCGGCGAAAACGTGGTCGGGCTTGAGACCGTCTGCGGGGATGGGTTTTCCGAAAACGGACTCACGGTCGAAGATGAGGATCTTGTCCTTCGCCTTGCTGGCGTAAAGGGCATCGGCGTAGCTGGCGTTCTCGTTCGCATCGACGGGATACTCCAGCGCGGTATGAGTCCACATGCGGCCGCGCTGGTCGAAATAGACGGAAATGAATTTCCCTGCGGGGACAGCGGGGTCTTCGGCGGCGACGAGTTCGATTTCGAAACCGGGCGGGAGATGGAATGCGGCCTGCTGTTCCTGCGGAGTGCGCGGCTTGGCTCCCTCGATGGGTTGCTTATTGGGCTCAGGCGCACCTTGAAAAACGGGTTTGACCTCCAGTTCCTCGATGGTGATGTCCTTGAACTCGACGAGAAATTTTCCGCCGGAGTGCGCCTGCATGCCGATGAGCCCTGTCAGCGGGATGGCCGGATCGGTCTCGGTAAAATCGATGGCGAGCACGCCGTTGATCCATGTGCGGATGCGCGGCCCCTCGCAGAGGATGCGGTATTCGTTCCAATCCCAATCCTTCACCACGGCTTTCAGCGCGGCCTCATCGACGGGCACGGCGATTTTCTTGTTCCGGCGGTGCTCGTCCCAGATCGTGCCCCAGTAACCGATGCCCGCATCGACCTGATAGCCGGACATGTGCGCGTCCTTGCCGCGAACGCTGCGCACCTGGATGCCGGAGTTGGTGAAGCCCTCCTTCTTCGTGAGCTTCACCTGGAAGCGCATCTCGAAGTCCGCGTAGGTCTTCGTGGTCGCGAGAAAGGTGTTGATCGGCACCTTCTCTTCCATCGAGCCGCCGACGATTTTCCCGTCCTGCACCTTCCACCATTTTTTCTCGGCCTCGGGGATTTCCCAGCCATCGAGGCTTTTTCCGTCGAACAGCGGGACGGGCGCGGCCTGGGCGGCGCAGCAGAGGCCGAGGAGAATGAGTGGGAATTTCATTTGCTCAGAGGGAGGATGTTTCGAAATCGAAGACGACGACGCGAGAGAGGCATGGGACGACAATATCCTTCACCGACTCATGGACGGGATGCGGGAGATACGCGTCGCGGCTAGCGGGTCTGTCAAAGGTCATGATGAAGCCGTGGGTGAAGCCGTCGTTGAGCCCTTCGGCGCTCTTGTAGGGGCCATATTCGAAAGCAAGCAGGCCGTCGATCTTCCCGACCATGCCCGCCATCACTGCAAAGCATTCCGCGATTTTGGATTCGGTGATGTCGGGGTGAAATTGGAAAATGCCAAAATGTCTTACCATATTCTAATGTAATTATACTCCGACCTACCTCGAGCAAGCGCACCTTTTACACCAACACTTATCGAATATCCACATCTTCGAGAGCGAAAATGCGTGCATGAAAGTTACAAAACACATAAGATAGCATAGATGAGAGTGGCGATCAAACGCAAAGAAATGCACACCGACGACGTGCATTTCCTCGGTGCCAGCACCAGATGGAAGGCGGTATTAGGTGCGGAGAAGAGGATTTCGGATTGGCTCTGCAGCTCACCCTTAAGCCGGGAACTGGCTCGCCATCAGATCGCACATACTGGGATCATGAATGCCCGTGCGCCCTTCCGTATCGTCCGCCACGACCAGTCCGGCACTTTTCTCATGGCCTGTCTGGACGGCGAGGGCGAAGTGCTCAGCGATGGCTGCTGGCGCATGATCCGTGCGGGCCAAGCGTGCCTGATGCCGCCATGGGTCATGAACGCCTTCCACTGTAAGCCCGGCGGGACATGGGAGTTCGCTTGGGTGCGCTATATCGAATCCCGCCAGACGAATCCAGTCGCCTCCGCCCATTCTCCGGTGTTCGGGATTTATGATGGCGAGCCGCTACGGCACAGTATCGCGGGCCTGCACGCGGAGTCCATAACCGTCGCCGCGCCTGCAGCAATGGGATTATGGAGCGATCTTATCCACGGCTACGTGATGCGTTTCGCCCAGCCGCACCGGCGCGATAGCCGTCTCTGGAAAGTCTGGAAAGCTGTTGATGATGAACCAGCACGGCCATGGAGCCTGCAGGAACTGGCCGAAGAGGCCTTTGTGAGTCGCGAACACCTCCGCCGAATTTGCGCTAAGGAACTGGGTCGCAGCCCAATGCAGCAGGTCACCTACATCCGAATGCAGAAAGCTGCCCGCATGCTCGCCACCAGCGAGGAGAAAGTCGAAACCGTCTGTCGCGCTGTCGGCTACAGCAGTGTGCAGACTTTTTCCAACACTTTCCTGAAATGGATGGGTCGGCGACCTTCCGGGCACAGGCGATGAAAACCGAAAGGGCGGGACGTTGCCGTCCCGCCCTTTGGTTAGATGTTTGGAATCCGTTCGTAAATTTACCCTTGTTTGGGGCGGTATCGGCAGACGCTCTAGGGACTCTGCCGATGCCGCACCAGCGGCGGATGATTTCCGATGTTTCGTTCAGATGCGCAACTGCCAGAGCCCTTCTGTCTCGCGGTCGCGCCATTCGGGGCGGCGTGAGATCGGGTCTTGCAGGGTGCGGACGGTTTTGCGCCCGCCGGTGAAGACGAACGATTCGCAGTCGATGACAACCACCACGAGTCCCATGTAATAGGTGTCGTGGAGGGTGGTGACAGCCTCAGCCCCGAAGGCTCCGGCTAGGTGGGCACGCAACAGACTGGCTTCCTTCACCCCGAGGAAAAGGAACGCCGGGGTTTCCCCGTTCGCGCTTTTCGATCGGATCAATTCGGATACCGCCCGTGTGTCCCATTTTTCTCCCATCGTCAGCTCCGTAGATACGGAGTCGACATCGGGCAATGGTGTATTATATGTTGTGCTATTCATGTTAGGATGTGTAAGGGTTAAGCTTTCGTGATTGCGCGTGCCACAGGGCGTGATGCCTTCCGGCGCACTTAGCGGCGTTGCGGAGCCGTTCCGCGGCGCATACATTTTTTCAACAAAAAAAATCAGTTCTGCTAACAACACGTGTACGTAAGCACAGTTCCATCACGACCGGCGAGTAATCGCCGGTTACAGAGCAGTCACTTGACTTCAATCTTTCCCTTCCCAGAAATCTCTCCCGCAAGGATCCAGCGCCCGTTCTCAAGCTTGGCATCGGCCTTTATCCCATCAACGTAAACCACGCCCGATTCACCGGATGCGGGCAGGTCAACCTTGGCCGACATGCCCACAGGAAGCTCAAGGGAGAGGGTGAAATCGACTCCGTTTTCCCAATCGATGAGGATGGGGCCGCGCGGAGTGGGGACTTTGCCTTTGGCGAAAGAAAGATCCCCGGTGCGGGGGCTGATGGTGGCGGTTTTCCAACCTGGAACCGCGGGCCGGGTACCGAGCACGTAAGAGGAAAGCAGGTTCGCCGGGGCGGCGCCCCAGGCGTGATTCCAGTCCTGGTTCGGCTTGTATTTCTGATCCCATGCCTCCCAGGTGATTGTGGTGCCGCTGTTGACCATGTGCTTCCAACTGCGGTCGCCGTCGGCGGTTATCAGCGCCAGCGCCGCGCGCTCCGCGCCGTGATCGAACATCGCCTCCATGAGATACTGCGCGGCATACACCGAGCATTTCATCCCGCTTTTCTTCAGGAAAGCGAGCACGCGCGGACGCTTGTCGAAGGGCACTAAGCCGAAGGCGAGCGGGAAGAAATTCGAGTGGATGGCGCTGTGGTCTGTGCCAACGCCGTCGCGGTAGAGTCCTGTCGCTTCGTTGAAGAAAGTCTTGCGGAACACGGCGCCGGTGCTGGCGTAGCGCTCGCGGTATTCCTTTTCCTCATCGGTTTTGCCGAGAGCGGCGGCGAGATCCACCATGTCGCGGACAGCTTTCCAGTGGAAGGCGTTCACCACCGTGTTCTTGCTGGTGAAAACGAAGCCGTCGCGCTCGGTGTGCGGCCAATCGACGATGTCGCCTTTCTTCATCTGCGCGGCGTTGCTGGTAACCAGTCCGTCCGGTCCGACCCGCTCCATCAGGATGCGCTTTTTGAGTTTCTCGTAACGGGGCGCGAGCCACTCCTTGTCACCGGTGCGCATCCAATCCGCCTTCACCATGAAAACGAGGTGCGGCGCCCATTCGGTGGGCCAGGTGCCGTATTTGATCAGGTAATCGAAGGAATCGCGAGCGAAGTGGATGTCATCGTCGGTGGCATAGTGGCTGAGCTGGTTGAGGTAGGCGTCCGCCTCGTAGGGGATGCGCTCGCGGTCGCCGTCCACGTAAACGCCGGCAAAGGTAGTGGCCTTGATGGAGTATTTGCAGAGTTCCCAGATGCGGTTGAGCGTTTCGTCGGAGGACTCGAAATGGGAAGCCGCATCGTCCCAATCCGAGGAGAAGGCCGAGCGGCGGACGAAGTGTTCCGGTTTCGCCCCGCCGGGAAAACCCTCGATCTCGATCCATCGGAACGGCGTGATCACGCCCCATTCCTTCGGCGTGAGGATGGCGGGCGGCGTGCGGCCGTCGCCTTGCTGCGTATTTCGCGCATCGACCGGTGGCGCGACGACCTGGGGTTTCCCGCCCGTCCACTTTCCTTCCGCAAAAGAATAACGAACCGTGCCCGGTGGCTTGCGGTTGATCCTTCCGTCCTGGGATGCCTCGCCAAAGTGGACTTTGAAACCGCCCTCCGCACCTTTCGGCGCGGTGATCTCGATGTTTCCGAAAGAGACCTTTCCGAAATCGACCAACACGACGCCGGGCGCCGGCTCGGTGACGGAAACGGGCGGTTCCTGGACAAGTTTTACGGGAGCGGCGGTCGCGAGACAGGCGAGGGAAAGGGCGATGAGGATGGGTTTCATGGTGAGGATCATTTGCGAGTTCCTGCGAGCAGTGCCTTCAATCGCGCGACCTCCTCGAGATGCTCCTTGGACACATCGGTTTTCTCAAGCGGATCGCTCTTCAGATCGTAGAGGACAGTGGTGGCCGGTGCGCCCGAAAACGACCGGTCGGGCTTGGCCGCGCCGGGGACGATGAGCTTCCACCAGCCGTCGATCACCACATCGGCGATGCGGCTTTTCGCGGGATCGGCGAGATCCGCGATATCGTGGGTGTAGGCCTCCACGAAAACGGATTTCCGCGCCTTCATCGCCGCACGGTCGGTGAGGTTCAGGCCGGGAAGGTCGCCGGGTTGTTTCGCCCCGGTGATAGCCAATATGGTCGGTGCGAAATCAATCACGTGTGCGAGCGTCTCGTCATCGCGGGCGGGCTCCACCTTCGCCGGCCAGCGGACGAACATCGGCGTGCGGATGCCGAGTTCGTAAGGGGAAAGCTTCGCGCGGTCGCGCTTCTGGGCATAGGCGGCGTCCCAGCCGTTGTCGGCGAGATAGAGGATCACGGTGTTTTCCTTGAGGCCGTTCTTTTCCAGATACGCATCCATCTCGCCGGTGGTCTCGTCGAGCCAATCGACCATGGCGTGGTAAAGCTCCGCCTCCTTGGTGGGCCCCTTGCCCTTGTATTTTGCAAGGCGCTCCGGAGAGGGATTGTGCGGGGTGTGGGGCAGGAACGGCGCGTGCCAGATGAAGAAGGGTTTTTTCTCCGCCTTCGCGGTGTCGATAAAATCGAAGATGGGCTTCATGCCCTTGCGCCCGATGTCCAGTCCCGCGTCCCCGTGGCGTCCCGGGGTGTTCGTCATGCCGTGGGTGAAGCCCATCTGCTGGTAGGTTCCGTTCCAGATCTTGCCGGTTTGGAAAGTGAGGTATCCGGCCTCGGTCACGGCCTTGGGCAGCGTGAGGGAATTTCCCAGCAATTGCTCCCGTAGCGCCTCACGCTGGCCGGGCTTCGAGCGCCCGTTGGAAAGGTCGTTGCCGGTGATGCCGTTGGCACTCGGCATTTTCCCTGTGAGCAAACAGGCCAGCGTCGGCGAACAGACCGGCATCACATAGCCCCGCGTGTAGAGCAGGCTCTCCGCCGCCATGCGGTCGAGGTGCGGGCTCTTTACGATTTCGTGACCCATGAAACCGTAGTCGTTGAAGCCGTGGTCGTCGGAAATGATGAGGATGACGTTCGGCTTGGCGGTCTCGGCGGAGAAAGACGGAACGCACGCCGCCACGAGCAGAGCGAAGGCGGTGAGGATTTTTTTCATGGAGTCGAAACTCCCCGACACGCCCGCCGTTGTCGAACGAAAACCGCCCATCCGTCTTGCGGCGCGGCTCCGGGAAGCCCATCATTCGCGGTGTCGTGATCCGTCCGCTCCTCGCCGCCATCTTCGCCTGCCTCGCGCCCGTTTCCGCCGAGCTGGCGAAGGGAAAGGAATACACGAACGCCTTCGCGATGCCGAAGGATGATCCCGCGCTCCCCAACGTCCTGCTGATCGGCGATTCCATCTCTATCGGCTATACGGTGGACGTGCGGAAAAACCTCAAGGGCAAGGCCGATGTGTTCCGCATCCCCACGAACGGACAAGCCTCCGATTTCGGCCTCCAGAACCTCGACAAATGGCTCGGCGACCGGAAATGGGACGTGATCCATTTTAACTGGGGCCTGTGGGACATCTGCTACCGCAACCCGGATTCCAAGGAGCAAGGCCACCGCGACAAGGTCAACGGCAAGCTCAGCGTCACTCCGGAACAATACCGCGATAACCTCGAGGAGATCGTCGCCCGGCTGAAGCAAACCGGCGCGGAACTCATCTGGTGCGCCACAACTCCCGTCCCGGAAGGTGAAGCGGGGCGCAAGGTCGGCGACGAGATCGACTACAACCGGATCGCGGCCGAGATCATGGCGAAACATGGCGTGGCGACCAACGACCTACACGCCCATGCGCTGGAGAAGCTTCCCGGCATCTCGTTGAAAAAAGGCGACGTCCATTTCACCGCTGCGGGCAATGCCCACCTCGCGAAAAAGGTCGCGGAAAGCGTTTCCGCCTGCCTCAAGCCGGTTGACAAAATTTCACCGCAACCGTGAACTCCGCGCCATGACAACCACTGAAATCGCCGAAGCCTATCTCGCCGCCTTCAACCAAGGCGACACCGCCGCCATGCTCGACCTCGTTTCCGAAGACATCGCCCACCACGTGAACGAAGGCGGCGTCCGCACAGGTAAGGAAACATTCTCCGAGTTCAACGCCCACATGACCCGTTGCTACAAGGAACGGCTGGAGGACATCGTCGTGTTCGGCACCGCCGATGCCACCCGCGCCGCCGCCGAGTTCACCGTCTGCGGCGAATACCTCGCCACCGACGCCGGACTCCCAGAGGCGAAAGGGCAGACCTACAAGCTACCCGCGGGCAGCTTTTTCACCATCACAAGCGGGAAAATCAGCCGGATCACGACTTACTATAATCTCAGTAATTGGATCGCGCAGGTGTCGGCGTGAGGCATCATAGACCCGCTTCGGCGAGCGCCTTGATGATCGTGTCCGCCGCGAGCTGGTGCCCGCAGAGATTGGGGTGGTTCACCTGGCTGAGGAGTTCGGCTTGCGGGATGCCTTTCGCGAGTTCCGCGACCCATGCGGCGGAAACATCGGCGAGGATTACCTTTTCAGCGACGGCGATCTTGCGGATCAGGGCGGCGCGTTGGGTCAAAGGGTCTTCGGGATTCGCCATGTCGGCCGTCGCGTCTCCTGTGGGGGTGATGAGGACAACGGGAACACCTGCATCCTTCGCGGCGCGGATCATAGAAAGCCAAGAGGCTTCGACCTGCTCCTCGGGGACGCGGCGGTCGTTGAGCGCGTAGTCGATGAGGACGAGATCCGGTCGGTGCGGCAGCACATCGCGGGAAAACCGCGCCGCTCCAGCCGAACTCGCCTCGCCACCGATCGCGGTGACGATCACGTTTAGAACCGCATAGGGAAATTTTTCCTTCAGCGCCAAATGGACGAGATGCGGGTAGGATTCAAACGGCCTGACATCAGGGGTCTTGTGATAACCGGCCGGGACGCTATGGCCGTGGAAGACAATGTTGACTACGCGGTTGCTCGGCCATTTTTTCGCCAGCTCCGCGTACAGTGGGGCGAGGGGTTGCGCCGATCCCGATGAGATGAGCGCTACGGCGGCGAAAAAAGTGAGGAAAATTTTTCTCATAGCCGCTTGGCGTTTAGGTGGGCTGTTCCCCGCGAGCCATCACGACCTTGCCGGTGCGGACGGTTTCGATGATCTCGTATTGCGAGAACATGGTCACGGCGGCGTCCACCTTCGGGCTGTCGCCGGTGATCATCACGACCATGGAAGTGGGCGTGAGATCGACGGTCTTGCCGCCAAAATGCTCGGTGATCTGGAGCGCGCCGGAGCGGTCGTCCGCGGAGCAGAGGATCTTGATCAGCACCATTTCCTTGGTGACGGAATCGTGGCTGGTGTGCTCAAAGCAATGGATCACATCGATCAGTTTCCCAACCTGCTTGATGATCTGCTCCAGACCGGATGGATCTCCGGTGATGCCGATCGTCATCCTGGAAAAGGACGGATTGCGGCCCTGGGAGACGACGAGGGAGTCGATGTTGAACGCGCGGCGGGAGAACACTTGGCAGATGCGCATGAGGACGCCCGGCTCATTCTTCACAAGGACGGAAAGGGTGTGACCGTTGGGGATAGGATTGGAGTTTGGCATAACTTTCGACTTTCAAATCTCAAATTTCAATTCCGGAAGCGGGCTCACGTAGAGCCGGTGGGTTTGGCCATCTTGTGCTTGGGCGGCTCGGTGAGCATGTCTTCGAGGGCGGCACCCGCGGGAATCATGGGGAACACGTTGTCGGTTTTTACGCACTCAGCATGAATAAGGATCGGGCCGTCGTTGTAGGCGAGGGCTTTTTTCAACATGCGGGTGACATCGGCGGGGCGCTTGATGTTCACGCTCGGGATGCCGTAGGCGGCGGCGAGCTTGCAGAAATCGGGGTTACCCTCCAAGTCCACACCGGACTCGCGGTTTTCGAAAAAAAGCTCCTGCCACTGGCGCACCATGCCGAGATACTTGTTATCAAGAACAACGATCTTGATCGGCAGCTTGTGGATTGCGGCGGTGGAAAGCTCGAACAGGGTCATTTGGAAACCGCCGTCGCCGGAGATGGAGATGACCATCTTGTCCGGACAGGCGAGCTGCGCGCCGATGGCCGCCGGGAAACCGAAGCCCATGGTGCCCGCGCCGCCAGAGGAGAGCCAGTGGTAGGATTCATGGTTCTTGTAGAATTGCGCGGCCCACATCTGGTGCTGGCCCACATCGGTGGAAACAATCGCTTTGCCCTCGGTGAGTTCGTAAAGCTCGTCGATAACCTGCTGCATGCGGAGACCGCCCTGTTTCTTGTAACTAAGCGGGAATTTTTTCTTATATCCGTCCAGCTTGGCGAGCCACTCGTTGGTCGGCAGCGGTTTCACGTGCTTGATGAGTGAGGCGAGCGCTGCCTTCGCGTCGCCGACGATCTGAACGTGCGGGCGGATCATCTTGTCCATTTCCGCATGGTCGATGTCGATATGGATGATCTTCGCGGTGGCGCAGAAGCGGTGCGGTTGGCCGATGATGCGGTCGTCGAACCGCGAGCCGACATTGATGAGCAGGTCGCACTCGACCATCGCCTTGTTCGCGTAGGCGGTGCCGTGCATGCCGAGCATGCCGAGCGAGAGGGCGTGCGTTTCCGGGAAAACGCCCTTGCCGAGAAGAGTTGAAGTCACCGGGCAACCTAGGGTCTCCGCGAGTTTCATCAGCTCCTTGTCGGCGCGGGAAATCATCGTTCCCTGGCCAGCAAGGATCACCGGGCGCTGTGCCTGAGCGATCATTTCCGCGGCCGTTTGCACCGCCGCCTCATCGATGTCGAAGGCAGACTCGGGGTTGTAGCCGGGTAGGTCGAAGGGCGGGTTGAGATCGCCGGTGAAAGGGCCTTGGGAAATGTCTTTCGGGATATCGATGAGCACGGGGCCGGGGCGGCCGGTGGTGGCGATGTGGTAAGCTTCGCGGGCAACGCGGGGCAGATCGTTGGATTTCCTGACGAGGTAGTTGTGCTTCACCACGGGGATCGTGATGCCGAAGATGTCGGCCTCCTGGAAAGCGTCCTTACCGAGCATCCATGTCACCTGCTGGCCGCAGAGCACGATCATCGGCACGGAATCCATCATCGCGGTCATCAGGCCGGTGACGGTGTTGCCGGCGCCGGGGCCGGATGTCACAAGCACGGCGGCGGGTCTACCAGTGGCACGGGCGTAACCGTCCGCCATGTGGACGGCTCCCTGCTCGTGGCGTACGAGGATGAATTTCATCTTCGTCTTCACCGTTTCGAGGGCATCGAAAATGGGGATCGCCGCACCGCCGGAGTATCCGAAGATGTATTCGATCCCGAGATCGTCGAGCGTCGTGATGAGAGCCTGTGCGCCGTCGAGTTGTTGCTTGCTCATAAAAATGGGGGTTAGGTGGGGAAGATGGGCGATTTCACATGGATGACAATGCGAAAGATTGGGTAATTTTCAATAAACGGGGTATTTTTGAAACCTTACCACACCAAAAAAACGAATTTTCAAGACAACAGGCTATCGGACAGGCAAAAAATACACTCACTTCTTCTGACAAAGAGGGCAACAATAGGTGGCTCTCTGCCCAAGCACACAATGTGAAATAGGCGTCCCACACACCCGGCACGGCTCCCCTTTCCTGTCATACACGAAGAGCTGTTGCTTGAAGTATCCCGGCTCGCCGTCGGATTTCAGGAAATCGCGGAGCGTGGTGCCGCCCTGTTCGATGGATTCCGCGAGCACCTCCTTGATCGCGGCGACGAGGCGCACGGCCTTCGGTTTCGTGAGCTTGTTCGCAGCCAGCATCGGATGGATGCGGGCGCGGAACAGGCTTTCCGAGGCGTAGATGTTTCCGACGCCGACCACGACCTTCGCGTCCATGATCGCGACCTTGATCGGGATCGACTTGTTAGACAGAGAAAATCGCAAACCCTCCACCGTGAACCCCTCCCCCAGCGGCTCCGGGCCGAGGTCTTTCAGCAGCGGATGTGAATCCAGCCCCGCGATGGGGCAAACCAGCGCCAGTCCGAAGCGGCGCGGATCGTGGTAACGCAACTGCATCCCGCCCGCCACCGTGATACCGATATGGTCGTGCTTCTTCCAATCCTCCCCCGCCGGGATCACCCGCAGGCTCCCCGACATCCCGAGATGGATGATCACCGCCTCGCCGCGATCCGTTTCCAGAATCAGATACTTCGACCGCCGCTTCACCGCCGTAAACTTTGCGGCCTCAAGTCCCGCCAGCTTTGGCGAAACCGGCTGCCGCAGATCGTAGCGCCGGATGATCACCTCGGAAATCCGCCGCCCCACCACGTGCGGGGAAATCCCCCGGCGCGTCGTTTCCACTTCAGGCAGCTCAGGCATGTACAAAACTCCAAGTTCCCAGTCTGCAGGTCAACGCAAACAAGCACACGGCGGCTTGACAAATCTAAAGCGTGAGACATTCTTGTCTCACAATGAAAACCGCGACCGTCCGCGATCTCCGCAACCAATTTCCCCTCGTCGCCCGCTGGATCGAGGAGGGCGAGAGCGTGGAGATCACCCGGAGCGGGAAGCCGTTCGCGAGGCTCGCTCCCATCGCCGAGCCACCGCCGCGGGAGGTGGTCATGCCTGATTTTCTCGCCCGGATGAGGCAGGATTTTCCGGATACGAAAGGATCCAGCTCCTTGCAATCCATCGTCGATTACGACCGCGGTGACCGATGATCGCTTACGCTGACACTGGCTTCATCGTCAGCCTCTACAAGGAGGAACCCACCAGTGCGGATGCAAATTCAGCGATCCGTAACCTAGAAGCTCCGATCCTGCTTTCTGAGCTTTCCGTACTGGAATTCCGCAATGCAACGAACCTCGCGGTCTTCCGGAAAGAAACCACCGAGGATGCACGCACGATCATCTTACAGCGTTTCGAATCCGACCTAGAAGCCGGCATTTTCAGGGCGATGCCCGTTCCATCCTCCAAACTTTACTCCACGAGCGCCCACCTTTCGGATGCCCATTCTTCCACCCTCGCAACGCGCAGCTTGGATCTCATGCACGTCGCGGCGGCCCTGATCCTCGGCGCAGAAACATTCCTAAGCTTCGATTCCCGCCAGCGATCCGCCGCGGAAGCCGAAGGGCTGGAGGTTCTGCCCTGATCCTCAATCCCCGCTCTTCAGCACCTTGATGAAGGCGTCCTGCGGGATGTTGACCTTGCCGAACATTTTCATCTTCTTCTTCCCCTCCTTCTGCTTTTCGAGGAGCTTGCGCTTCCGGGAGATGTCGCCGCCGTAGCATTTCGCGGTGACGTTTTTCCGCATCGCGGAGATCGATTCGCGGGCGACTATTTTCCCGCCCACCGCCGCCTGGATAGCGACGACGAAAAGGTGCGAGGGGATCACTTCCTTGAGGCGCTCGGCGAGCTTGCGACCGTAGCCTTCCGCCTTGTCGCGGTGGACGATGGTCGAGAAGGCCTCCACCGGATCCCCGGCGATGAGCATATCCATTTTCACCATTTTCGCAGCGCGGTAGCCGGCGTGCTCGTAGTCCATGGAGCCGTAGCCCTTGGTCTGGGATTTCAGCTTGTCGTTGAAATCGACGAGGATTTCCGCAAGCGGCAGCACGCAGGAAAGCATCACGCGCGTGTCGTCGATGGTTTCCGTGTTCGACACCTCGCCGCGTTTCTCGAGCACGAGCTGCATCATGTCGCCGATGTATTCGCCGGGCACCATGATGTATACGTTCACAATGGGCTCGCGGATTTCCTGGATCACCTGGGTCTCGGGGAAAAGGGTCGGATTATCTACGATGACTTCCGTACCATCCGTGAGATCGACATGATAGATGACCGACGGGTAAGTGGAGATCACATCCATGTCAAACTCGCGGCGCAGCCTTTCCTGGATGATCTCCATGTGCAGCAGACCGAGAAAACCGCAGCGGAAACCGAAGCCGAGAGCGGTGGAGCTCTCCTGCGAGAAAGTGAAGGCGGGGTCGTTGATCTGGAGCTTGCCCATCGCCATTTTCAGCGCCTCGTAGTCCGAGGAATCCACCGGATAGATGCCGGAGAACACCATGGGCTGGATCTCCTTGTAGCCAGGCAAGGCCTCCGCGCACGGGTGCGTGGAGTCGGTCATCGTGTCGCCGATCTTCACCTCGCTGGCGGATTTCATGTTTGCGATCACGTATCCCACGTCGCCCGCGCTGAGCACGTCGCGGACGCTCATTTTGGGGGTGAACACGCCGACTTCCTTGATTTCGTAGGTCTTGTCGGTGGCGAAAAGTTTCACCCGCTGGCCGCGTTTGATCGTGCCGGAAAACACCCGGACATAGGAGACGACACCACGGTAGGTGTCATAGAGGGAGTCGAAAACGGTGGCGCGCAGGAGCTTGTCGGGGTTCTCCACCGGGGCGGGCACGCGGGCGATGATGGCCTCAAGGATTTCCTCGATGCCGATGCCTGCTTTCGCGGAGGCGGGGATGCAATCCTCGGCCGGGATGCAGAGGATTTCCTCAAGCTGCTTCTTGCACTTCGGCACGTCGGCGGCGGGAAGGTCGATCTTGTTGAGCACCGGGATGATCTTGAGGTTCTGCTGCTCAGCGAGGTGCAGGTTCGCCACCGTCTGCGCCTCCACGCCCTGCGCGGCATCGACCATCAGGATCGCGCCCTCGCAGGCGGCCAGCGCGCGGGAGACTTCATACGAGAAATCAACGTGACCCGGCGTATCAAGAAGGTTCAGCTTGTAGGTTTTGCCGTCCCTCGCCTTGTAAAGCATCGCCACCGGATGGGATTTGATCGTGATCCCCTTCTCCCGCTCCAGATCCATCGAGTCGAGCTGCTGCGCCGAGGACTCACGCATCGTCACGGTGCTGGTCATCTCCATCAGCCGGTCGGAAAGCGTGGTTTTCCCGTGATCGATATGGGCGATGATCGAGAAGTTGCGGGTCAGTTCGGTGGACATGGGCGCTAGTGGCACGGATGGATGGCACGAAACGCGGGGCATTGCACCAAAAAATCCGACACAAAAAATCATCATAGCAAACAGCCCTTGAGCAATTGCGGATCGGCGCAGATAATGGGGACGTGCCGAATCTCTCCAGCAAACTTTTTACCGTCGCCAACCAATACATCCCGGGCGGCGTGAACTCGCCCGTACGCGCTTTCAAAAACGTGGATGGCGAGCCGTTCTTCGTCCGCCGCGCGAAGGGTAGCCGCATCACTGACATCGATGGCAAGACCTACATCGACTACATCGGCTCCTGGGGACCGAACATCCTCGGCCACGCGCCCGACGCCATCATCAACACGATTCATGAAGTCGCCAAGGACGGCATTTCCTTCGGCATCCCGAATCCTTATGAGGTCGAGATGGCGCAGACGATCTGTGAATGGGTGCCTTCGGTGGAAAAGGTGCGCATGACTTCCTCCGGCACCGAGGCGACGATGTCCGCGATCCGCGTGGCGCGCGGTTTCACGAAGCGGGATTACATCGTGAAATTCGACGGCTGCTACCATGGTCATAGTGATTCGCTGCTTGTAGCGGCGGGTTCCGGCGCGCTCACGCACGGAGAGCCAGATTCCGCGGGCGTGCCCAAAGCCTTTGCGGAAAAGACCATCGTCCTTTCGTATAATGATCCCGATCCGCTCACCCAACTATTTGAGAAAATGGGGGATCAGATCGCCGCCATCATCGTGGAGTCCTACCCTGCCAACGCCGGCCTCGTTTTCCCCAAGCCGGGATACCTCGCCCTGCTTTCCTCGATCACGAAGCAATACGGCGCGCTGCTGATCTTCGATGAAGTGATGACCGGCTTCCGCCTTGGCAAGGCGGGCGTGCAGGGCTTGGAAAACCTCACGCCGGATCTTTCCTGCTTCGGGAAAGTGATCGGCGGCGGCCTGCCGGTGGGAGCCTTCGGGGGGCGGGCGGAGGTGATGAACATGGTCGCACCCATCGGTCCGGTCTATCAGGCGGGCACGCTTTCCGGCAACCCGCTGGCGATGGCGGCTGGCCTCGCCCAGCTCCGCGAGCTCTCTACCGGCACACCCGACGGCTTCGCCCGCCTCGACCAGATCGGCCTCCATTTCGAGACCGGCCTCCGCGCCATGATGACAGAAAAAGGCATTCCCCACTGCATCAACCGCGTCGGCTCCATGTTCTGCCTCTTCTTCACCGACCGCGAGATCGTTAACGTGGATGATGTGATGAAACAGGATCTCGCCGTCTTCAAAAAGTTCTTCTGGGGCTGTCTGGAAAGGGGCGTGTACATCGCCCCCTCGCCTTATGAAACCGGTTTCCTCTCCCTCGCCCACACCGATGCGGATCTCGATGACACGCTTACTATTTTCGAAGAGGCGTTAGCGGGTATTTAGTCTGTGAAACTGCGCGATGCAGAGAGAACAAACCCAAGGAAAGGTTCAGAATCACCCGCAGCTTCGGACTGCCCTCATTTCAGCGAGGAGAGGAAAGAGACGAGATCACGGATGTCGGTTTTTGAGAGGATCAGCCCCATCGGCGGCATGGTGGACATGGCAGGGGGTATGGTCTTGATGTCGGATTTCAGGCAAACGGTTTCCTTTTTCGTCGTGATATCGCTGACGACAACCTCGGTATCCGTTTCTTTCATCAGCATCCCGGCGACCATGGTGCCATCGTTCATCGTAACGGCGATAGCAGAGTAGCCCGCCGCCAGTTTTGCACTGGGGTCGACGATGGCTTCGAGAATATAAGCAGCGTCGTGGCGCTTGCCCATACCGTCAAGTTTGGGTCCTGCCTCGCCGCCCGCGCGATCGCCGATTTTGTGGCACTGGATGCAGTTCGCCGCGCCGCTGTTGTAGAAGATCCGCTTGCCGTTTTCGGCGTTACCACCTTCGCGGGCGATTTCGAATGCAGCTAGGGGATCGTTCTTGTCCAAGGTGGCCTCGTAATCAACAAGCGCGGTCTTGAATTCGGGTTCGGTCCGTTTCCCTGCAGCATTGAGGATATCGAGCCGAAGGCTAACTGCTTGGGCTGCGAGATTTTTTAACAGATTCAAAAGGATGCCCGCTGCCTTGGGATGCTTGAGATCAGCCAGCAAGGTGATAGCGCGCTGCTGGTCATCTGGCTTGCCGGAAGAAAGGACTTCCGTGACGACAGTAAACGCGAGATCCGGCGACAATCTGCCCAACGATTCTAGCGCCGCTCCACGCACACGCGGGTCGCCATCCGCCGTGAGTTTTGCCAGCGTTTCGGGGAAATCCTCCGTCACTTCGCTTTCCAAACGCTTGAGCGCGGCGAGGCGGAGGTCGGTGGGATTCTTCACTCCGGTCAATTGGTTGAGCAGTGCCACCCTCGGGATTTTCACCTCGAATTTCCCCGCAAGCCCCATAGCCTCCACAAGCAGATTCCCCGTGGCGGAGGTTAGCATCGGCTCCAGCGCCGCGCGGATCTCGGGCAATACTTTTCCAATGTCCCTCTCTTCCGTGATCGGTCGATACATACCGGTGGTGGGATCGGTGGGTGGGTGCTTGTCGAAGCGGCCAACAAGCCACAGCGCCTCCGTGCGCGCATCGTCGGAAATCGATGTATCAGCGGCAACGGCGAGCAGGCGGCGGACGTTGTCGTCGCCTCCCGCGCGGATCATGGCATTGAGGATGCGGAGATCGACGGCCCATGTGGACTTGCCTAGGAGATGAGTGGCCGCGGCGAGGTCTTTGCGTGCACCCTCGATCATTTCGTCGTTGATCGCCTGGACGGCTTCGACGGCGACGGAGAGATCGGTGTCCTTCAGGAAATGGCCGATGCGTGCATCTTTAAACCTGCGGAGAGCAAGCACCACCGCGCGGCGAACAGCGGGGGATTTGTGGGCGGCGAAAGCAAATACGGCATTAGTGTCACCGATCAAAAACATGCCCTGCACAGCGCCGTGTCGGACATATCCATCCTTGTCGTTGTTTTCCTCCACCATCGCCATCAGCGCGGAAACCTGCTGCATGGAACCCAGCTTGCCCGTGGCGATGGCGGCGAGCATCCGCGTCCGCAGGTCGGAATCGGTGAGGAGCGCAGTAGCGGCATGCAGGCCCGCCTTGTGTCCTGCGTCGCCAAGGGCTTGCACCGCCTGGCCGCGGACTTTCGGTTCACTGTCAGAAAGAAGCAGGACGAGCTGTTTCGCGGACTCGCCATCCTTTTTCAGGCGGGCAAGGTTACCCAGTCCCCAAACACCGTGCAGTCGGGTGGTGACAGGCTCTGCGGATCGTGTCGCCGCGATGAGGATCTCGCGGTTCGCGGTGTTACCCGCCAGCGCTACTTGCGCGCGCAGCCGCACGCGCATGTCGGGATGGCGGAGAAGTTTCGCGAGTTCCTGCGGCGGCATCTTGTTAAAACCCTTCGCGAAAAGCGTGCGCACCTCCTTTGTTTCCGGCTTCGCTGTTTCCTTGGGATCTTCGAAGGTGAAGATGTTTCCGAAACCGTGCGTGGGCCAGCTCCCTACATAATCCGTGACGTAGGCCTTGCTGTCGTAACCGAACTCGATATCCGTGCAGAGCATCCCGGAAACGAAATTTTCTTTCCGCTCGACCTTGAAGCCCGCACCGTTCGGCTGCATGCGAAAGCCGATCACCGCGCTATTCGCGCCGATAAAATCACACACGAAAAAGTGGTTGTCCCATTTTCCCGAAAGGCCGGTGCCGGGGTTGTAGGCGAGCCCAGAGGGACCTTTGCCCACCCAACCGGCAGGGGCGAGGATAGCTCGTGGGCGCAGCGGGCTATCCATATCCCAATGGCGCTCCCGCATCCAGTTCGTGTCGTGGCGGCGGGTGCCATAGATGAGATTCGTGAATTTCTGAAAGGCCTGATGTCCTCGCTGCCAGCCAGAATACGCGCCTTCCACCACATCGACGACACGAGCCATGTCCTGCATGTCCGCTTCGTTATCCACCGAAAACAGATTCCCATATCGGTCAAAAGCGATTTCCTTGGGATTCCGCAAACCCGTGTGCACCACCTCGAGGTTACTGCCATCACGCTCCATGCGGAAAACAGCACCGGAATACTGATCGTAAAAGTGGCGGCCTTCTTTTGTCTTCAGGTTGTAGCCGCGGTCGCCGATGGTGAACCAAATCCGGTTGTCCGGGCCGAGGACGAAGCCGTTGAGGTCGTGGCCGCTGAGACTCACGGAAATGCCGTAGCCATCCTGTAGCGACTCACGTTTCTCGGCCTTGAGGTCGCCGTCCGTGTCCTCCAGCAGCCACGCGTGGGGGATGCAGGCGAAATAGATTTTCCCGTCCAGCGCCATCACCCCGGCGGCAGTTCCATCTAATGGATTATCAAAACCGTCGGCGAAAATCGTCGCATGGTCGCACTTACCATTGCCATCACGATCCTCGATTACGCGGATTTTTTCAGAGTATTTCGTGAAATAGGAGAGCGGTTTCTTGTCCGCATATTTCTTGTACATTTCCAGCCGCTCGGCGGTGGTGGTGAGCTTGTAATCGTCCGCCACCCAAGGATTGCGGCGATTGTCCTCCACACCCCTCTCGAAGCGGTGCGTCTCGGCGATGTAGAGGCGGTTCTGCTCGTCGAAGGTGATTGCTGTGGGATCCTGCACGTCCGGCTCGCGCGCGAAAAGTTTCGTCACCATTCCCTCGGGAGCCTTGATCGTAGCGAGGATGGCCTTTTCCTGATCCTGCGAGGGGATGGGCACCGGGTTCGCCGTGCCTTCGATTTTTTCATCGGTGAGAGCGGAGGAAACGAGGGCCGAGGCAAGCAGCGCGGCGAGACCGATGGGGAATTTATTTTTCATTAGATGTTGTATGGGTGATTACGCGATGCGGCGAGATTTTCGTTCGATAAATTTCGCGTTCGGTCATTGGAAATTGGCGCCATGCTGCTCGGTTTCTCTAACCTGCCGCAGGCGTGCGACATCCGCAAGATCTTGGGGTCTACCCGTAGCTAGCTTGTTGCGGATTAACTCGTCTTGGCCGATGGCATGAAGCCCAATCCCGTCCAGCGTGACCGGAACCTTCGATGCCCAGGCTACCTCCCAACTCACGCCGCTGATTCCCGTAAGTAAATCAATACGGTTCGGCGCTCGACCCAATTGGATCACTTGGTCGGGATCGAGGAAATCCTTTTTAGTGATTCCGCTTCCTGCGAAGCCGAAGGTTTCCAGCACGCTAGCCAGCTTTGTGGCGTTCTCGGGTGATACGAGGATCATGAAATCGATGTCCTCCGTGAAACGCGGCGCGCCATGGAAAGCCAAAGCATAGCCACCGACGAGCAGGAACTCAACTTCCCGCGAGAGGCACAATTCGATAAACTCTCTGATGTCCTTGTTGAGTGTCATTGGATTCAGGGTAAAAAAGTGCACCGCGCCTGAGAATCTCGCCAAACATCCTTAGCGCCTCCTCGGGCTCTTCGATGAGCGGGGGAATTCCTTCTGTCTCAATCGGGCGCTTAACCGCTACTTTTTCCACAACGGTAATTTAATGCATCGGGAGTCACTAAGTCAACCTCTGGAACCGCTTTTCCTAAACGGTAGGGCGAGCAGCAGATAAAGCATGAGGGCGATCCCTTGCATCGCGAACAGGTAAAACGGCCACCGCCCGAGATGGTCGATTAGCGAGGGATTATCCGGGGGGCGCGAAGCGAAGGCAAAATTGGTTTTCAGCATCATATTGATAAGCAGCGCGAGGCCCTGGTAGGCCACGGAAATCCCGAACACTGTCAGCGGGGACTTCCACCAAGGCATCTCCGGCCTCCATTTCAGCACCAGCAGAATATATAGCGCCGCCGCCACGATCGCGAAGTGCTGCACGAAAAAATGCACGAACGGCAAGTGCGGCGGACCGATGCCTATCGCGGGAGTCAGCAGCGCCTGCGTCGTCGCCGCGATGCCCCAGAAGTAGGTCAGTGTCAGCAGCATCGGCCGCCGTGTGAACAGCGCAAAGCCCGCCACCACCGCCGCCAAGTCGCAGAGGTGGAATGGCAGCACATTATCCAGGGAGCGCCGATGATCGCGCCAGGCGTAGAGTGCGAAGGGGTAGGCCGTCAGGTTCAGGAAAGCCAGCAGCGCCGTCACCATGCGCGCGTTCCCCACCGAACGCTTCGCGAAAACGATCAGCCCCGCGATTGCCGCAAAGCCGACTGCCAACGTCACGTAATGATCTCCGGAGAAGGGATGAAAAGGGTTGCTGGGCATGTTGTTGGTTTGGGCTGGCTTTTAACGCAGGGGCACAGTGGCAAAGATCGGGACACCGAGCATATAGATCGGATCCTGAATGAAGAACCCCATTTTTTCAGTATCCTCCTACTTCTTTGTTTCTCTGTGGTAAAAAGTGGATAATCTTACGCCCTGATTTCCGCCCTAGCGGGTTCCTGCGAGAAGATTTTTTGTGCGATGCCCTGAATCTCGTCTTCGGTCACACTGAGGAGATTCTCGCGTGCTTCGGCGGGGGTGGGGATCTGGTTATAAAACAGGAGACCTTCGCCAGCCCACGTGGCGTGGGCGGAGGTGGATTCAAAGGCGAGCTTGGATTGGGCGATGGCAAGGCGCTTGGCGCGGTCGAGTTCGCCGGACCGGGGGCCGTGGGTGGCGAGATCGGCGGTTTCGCGAAGGATGGTTGCGAGCGATTCATCGCGGGATTCAGGGTCGAGTCCAGCGGTGATCTGGAGGGCGCCGGTTTCGTGGAAGAGGCAGGTTTCCGATCCGATCTGGTAGCAAAGGCCGCGCTCCTCACGCAGCTCAGTGAAGAGGCGGGAGGAGGAGGATTCGCCGAGGATCAGGGAAAGCAGGCGCAGCGCGTGGCGCTCCGGGGCGTGGCGGCCAGGGGTATGCCAGGCAAGGGCGAGCTGGAGCTGGTCGGTGCGGCGCTTGTCAGTAATTTGTTTCCCGGGAGCGGCCGCATAGCCAAAGTGCGGCGGCGGCAGAGTGAAATTTTTCGGCAACAACGGGAGGAGAACTGCGAGGATTTCCTCGGCGTCCATCGGCCCAGCGGTGGCGATCACGAGGTCACTGCGGAAATGGTGGAGCGCAGCGAAATCGCGGAGGGTGACGCGGGTGATCCGGGCGATGGATTCGAGAGAGCCGGAGATGGATTGTCCAAGGGGATGGCCGGGCCAAAGGGCGGCAGCGAGAAGGTCATTGATGTGATCCGAGGGGTTTTCCCGGATCATGGTGATTTCCTCGCCAATGACATCACGCTCCAGCTCGATCTCGTGCTCGGGAAAAACTGAGTGCCAAACCATGTCGGCCAGCGTCTCGATGAGGGCGGGCATGAGCTCGGCCTCGCCCTGCGCCTCATATACGGTGTGATCCTCGGAAGTGCCAGCGTTCGCCTGACCGCCGCCGGACTCGATGGCGAGAGTGAGCTCTTTCGCGGAACGCGTTGCCGTGCCCTTGAAAGCCATGTGCTCGGAAAAATGCGCGAGTCCGGAGGGGATGCCTTCCGTTTCATCCCGCGAACCGGCGGGGATGTAAATGGAGAGCGCGGCGCACTCGGAATCCGGCAAGCAAGCGTGGGCGAGCCGCGGGCCACCGGGGAGGGTGTGGGTTGTGTAGGTAGCGGGCATCAAAATTCAAATTTCAAAACTCAACTCTCAACCCTACTTCGCCAAGGCTACGAAGGGCGGTGGAAGAGGGGGAGAGGGATAGGCTATTTAGGGGAAATACCCAATTCAATTTTTGTAGCGGGAGATGCGGCGAACCCGAAAAAAATCCGAAGGGCCATGAATAATCTCCCGGCGCATGGGTCGAAGTTTGCGTAACAAAAAGTTACTTAACCATGAAAAAAGGAATCATCGCCATCGCCCTCTGTGCGTTCGCCCTTTTGGGGACCGCCACCATCGTCGAAGCCAACCCTTACGGGAGACGCGGATGTAATACACCAACCAATACGATCTACGTAAGCGGCTACCGCCACGGAAGTCCGATTTACACCGAGAAAATTTTCGTCGGCTACGATTGCCACGGCCACCCGAGGTTCACCTACCGCCAAGTTTACGCCCCAGCACAGCAATACAGCCAGCCATGCCGTCCGTCCTATAGCAGCTATCACCACCAAGGCTACAATCACAGTGGATACAACCAAGGCTACCATGGTCGCTCGAGCACCTCGATGAGTTTCACTTTCCGCCGTTGACACGCTGGAAGCAACGGTTTCAAGACAGACTCCGCGGGGTGAAAGCTCCGGGGAGTTTTCGTTTTCAGAGCGGTCGGGCGTAGGTATTGCAGCGGTTGTGCCAGCCCTCGCGCCAGCGGGCTTCGCCGCGCTCGGGCGGTGAGTTCTCGATGCGGCGGGAGAGCGCGCGTTTCGCGGACGCGGCGAACTCGGTGGCTGCGGCTGGGCCGGCCGGAACATGGTTCATGCCGCCGAGCACTTGGAGTAACCCCCAGCCATGGCCTTTGTATTTTTCTGTGGGACTAGTGCCGTCTCCTTTGAAATTCACGTAGTCGATGAGGGCATACGTCCCCTGCGGCGAGGTGGCGACCTTGCGGTAGTTTTCCTGGATATTCGCGCGTTCGGAGGCGGGCGCGGCGTCGAGCATTTTCGGCAGGGCGGCGCGGGAGCGGGCGATGATGAAATCCGTCTGCACACCCACGGTGGAGGCGAGCCATTTCCGCAAGCCGCTCATTTCCGCCGAGTTGAACTGGCGCTGGAACTCGGCGCGCGAGTTCCATGGTGCATCGGCACGTTTCGCGATGGCGGGTGGGTTGGCTCTGTTCCTTTCCGCGTAGGTGATGAAATCGGGCCACGATTCTTTAAAAGGGCCGTTGAACCCAGCGGGATACCAAATGAAATGGCCGATGCCGAGCGAGGGAAATTCCTCGCCGACGTTCCATGCGGTGAGCCCTTCCACGGTGCCGCCGGATTCGTTCTGCCAGATTTTCCTTCCGATCGAGGTTTTTTGCGCGGCGGTGAGGTGGGTGGCGGGCGCGGCGTTTCCTGCGTCGGGAGGGTTGCCGGGGGCGCAGGCCGTGAGCAGCGCGGCGAGGAGGATGGCGGGGCGGGAAGTTTTCATGGTGCGGGGAGCGTATCGGATCACGGCGGAACGCCAATCCAGAAAACGGCGCCGCTTGGTTGTTTAGGCAGACCATTGAGCGGGTCGCATCGGCAGCCGAAGCGATTCGGCTTTCATGATGCGGAATCTATGTGTTTGCTGCCACCTAAAGTTTTCCCATGACGACTGAAGAGAAAAAAACCAGCCCGGCACAGGAGCATCCACTCGCGAATATCCTGATCAACGTGCTCATCCCCGTGCTGGCGTTGAGTTACCTGAGCAAGGATCCTGCGATGCAGGACGAGGCGAAGCTTTGGCACATCGGTCCGCTCAAGGCGTTGTTCGTGGCGCTGGCTTTCCCCATCGGTTACGGCGTGTGGTTTTTCGTGAAGACGCGGAAGATGAATTTTTTCTCAAGCCTTGGGTTCTTTTCCGTGCTCCTAACGGGTGGACTGACGCTTTTCCTCTGGAACAAAGACGGCACTGTAAAGGAACACGCGGCGTTGCTTTTCGGGCTCAAGGAGGCATCCATCCCCTTCGTCCTCGGCATAGCGATCATCGCGTCGCATTGGTCGAAAACGCCGTTGCTACGCACATTCCTTTACAACGACACGATCTTCGACATCCCAAAGATCGAGAAAAAAGTGGGTGAGCTGGGCAGGGAAGCGGACTACCGCAAGGTGCTTCTCAACGCCACTATTCTCTTCGCCGTGTCGTTTTTTCTTAGTATGCTGATGAACTTCGGGATGGCGCTGTGGTTCCTCGGTGATCTCAATCACGCGGCGGCGGATGCTCGCGAGGTTTACAACGAAAAGGTGGCGCAGATCACCGGCTGGGGTTTCTTAGTGATCGGCGTGCCCGTCATGGTGTTCCTTTTCATCACCCTAAAGAAGCTACTCAGTGGCTTGAGGGAAATCACCGGCCTCACGGACGACGATCTGATGTTGCCCCGTTGACTCAATCGACGAGGTTGTCGATGCGCTGCGCTAGCTGGATGTCGAGTGCGGTGACCCCGCCTACATCGTGTGTCGTTAGCTTGAGGGTGACCTTGGTGTGCTTGATCATGATGTCGGGATGGTGCTGTGCCTCCTCGGAGATTTCGCCCACGTCGTTGACGAAATCGATGCCTTCCATGAATTCCTCGAACTCGATGGTGCGGGTGATCTGCTTTTTCTCATATTCCCACTCGGGGCATTTTTTGAGTGCGGAGGCGAGTTCTTCTTCTTCTAACAATTCGGACATGTTGGGGATGGTTTGTTGAAACGTTCGGAGGGAGATTGGAGACACGCTTTCAGGATTGGCAAGCCCGTCTTTGATGTTTTTATGAAAAAATATTTCGGCCCTCAAATATGAATGACAATGCGGTTTGCATACCCGCACCCACTATGCGTAGCTTTGGACATGAAAAACATCTATCCCACCTTGCTTTCGATTTCCTGTTGCCTGCTGGTCATCTCCTGCACGCCATCGACACCAACGGCGCGCATTGCAGAGAGACCGATGGCCTTTGAGAAGCTCAGCGAAGATCAAAAAGAATTGGTGTTGCGCGGTGAGATCGCGAAAGGGATGGATATGTCGGCCGTCGCGCTGGCATGGGGCGAACCTTCGAATCGTGTTGAGGGTTTCAACGGCAAGGAGCGTGTGGAGCGCTGGGGATACAACGACGCGCAGCCGGTCATCACGAACACGTTTTACAGTGGTTATCGCTACGGCTCCTACGGCCCTTATCGATATTCCAGGGTGGGTGCGGGCTTCGGTCCTGAGATCACTTACATCCCCTATCGCAAAAGCACGGTGTGGTTTATTGGTGGTAGGGTGTCCGAATGGGAGCGCTTGAAATAACCGTGCATTTTCCGGAAACGGATCCTTGTCGTGCGCAGCAGGATGCCGCTGAATCGAAGCCGTGAACTTGATAACGCCATGGGTCGTGTTACTGGGAGCAGGAGTCGTAGCGGCAACTTCCTCGTGCTCGATGAAAGCGGAAAGCGGTAGCGGCTTGGTGTCCTACCGGGCGTATGATAGGCCAGCAAAGCTGCCGCAAAATCTTTCGGCGGTGCGGGTCAAGGTCTCGATCAGCAAGCAGCGGGCTTACGTGATGGAGGACGGGAAAATGCTGATGGTGATGCCCATTTCCGTGGGTAAGCCGGATTCACCAACACCTATCGGCACATTCAGAATTACCAGAAGAGAGCACAAGTATCGGGACAACGCCCGCGGCTACGCCTACAGGGGGAATCAGGTGCGTAAATGCGGCATCGGAAACAAGCCCTCCGGCTGGTCGTTCAGGGGCGCGCCGCTGCCTTACTGGTGCGAGTTCGATCCGTCCTATGGCTTTCACACTGGCTGGGTGCGGCATTCCCCCTGCACTACCGACGGATGCATCAGGATGCACGAGAACCTGGCGCCCAAGTTTTACCGCATGGTTTCCATCGATACGCCTGTGAACATCGCCTACGCGCAACCGGAGGACGCGCGATGGGCTTACATCCCCCTACCCCCGGATGCGGGGCCGCTGCCCGATTACCCAAATCCGATGTATCTGGGCGACGACTATTTCACGCAGCACAAAACGCCGAAGTTTGACTGACTCCTCCTACGTGTCGGAAAGCGCTTGCATCGCGGGGCGAAAGACTGCCTTGTCCTTCGGCTATGAGTAAATTTTCCGGAATCCTGACGCATCCGGGCAGCGCCCATAAGGACGAGTTCCTTGCGTGCTGCCTTTTGGTCGCAGTCCACGAAGCGCAGATTTTCCGGCGCGAACCCACGCAGGCGGATCTCGACAATCCGGCGCTGGCCGTCGTGGATGTCGGCGGCGAGGACGATGCCGCGCGCGGGAATTTCGATCACCACCAGTTCCCAAAGGATCATCCGCCGGTTTGCTCGCTGAGCCTAGTGCTCATGGATCTCGGGCTGTATGAGGACGCGAGGCTTTACTGCGATTGGCTGGAGGTGGCGGAGTGGTTCGATACCCGCGGGCCGGTGGAGACGGCGGCGTGGCTCGGTGTGGAGCGGACGCTGCTGGCGAAGCTGAATTCCACTGTGGATCTGACGCTGTTGAGGCGTTTCGCCGGGATGTTGGAAATACGCGCTGGCGAGCCAATGTGGGAGGTCATGCGCTGGGTCGGTGGGGACCTGATCGGCTACCTGAGATCTTTGCGGGAAAAGCTCAATGAGATCGAGCGGCTGAGTGAGATCTGGGAAATGAGCCATGAGGCAGGGGATTTCCGGGTGCTGTTCCTGCCCCGGGCGGAAAATTTCTCGGAGGACGCTTCGGCGGGCTTGGCGCGCTACGCATTCGGATTGCCGGAGGAAAAGCAGGTGATCGCGATGGTTTATCCGGATCGCCGCGGAGCAGGCTTCGCGCTGTCCCGCTACAACGACGATCTACGGATGGATTTCACCCGCATCTCCGATGAGCCAGACGTCCATTTTGCACACGCCCGCGGCTTCGTGGCCAAGACCAGCGCCACTGATCTCGGGCGGATCCGGGGCTTGCTGGCGAAGAGCCGTGTGGCGCGTTGAAGCTCCCGCATCCTCCTTGGTTGCAGCACCCTGCCGCCGCAGGTTTTCGGCGGCGGTGGCCATTAGCCTAAAAGATCACACTTGGCGGAACGGATGTGATTCAGGATTTGCAGATTCACCGCATTCGGCCAACATCGATGTGTGCTTGCAGCTGTTTACCCTGTCGCCCGGAAAGTTTTGTTCTCGCTGAACGCTGAGACCGCCCACCACGCCAGCATGGCGGGGCTGCGTTTCGCGGAGAAAACAGGTTTGCTCAAAGCCCTTTCCGAACCCCATCCCCAAAGCAAGTCTGTGGAACTAATGGGCCTGAAGTTTCCAAACCGCATCGGCCTAGCGGCGGGACTCGACAAGGAGGGCAACACCATCGATGCGCTCGGGCGGCTCGGCTTTGGCTTCATCGAGATCGGCACGATCACGCCGCTCCCCCAGGCGGGGAATCCCAAGCCTCGCCTATTCCGGCTCATCCCCCACGAGGCAATCATCAACCGCATGGGCTTCAACAACCCTGGCATCGACGCGGGCGTCGCCAACGTCCGCTCCCACAAGTCCTTCACCGGCCCCATCGGTTTCAATATCGGGAAAAACAAGGACACCCCGAATGAGAATGCGGCCGACGATTACCTCGCCTGTCTAGAAAAAGCCTATCCGGTGGCGGATTACATCGCGGTGAACCTTTCCTCTCCGAACACCCCCGGTCTCCGCGATCTGCAGGCCGCCGACTCCTCCGCGCGGCTGCTGGAGACGTTGAAAAAATCGCAGGAAAACCTAGCCTCCCGCCATGGGAAACGCGTGCCCATCCTGTTCAAGGTCGCGCCCGATCTAACAGATGATCAGTTGACAGATCTCGCGAAGGTTTTTCTCGATGGGGGCCTCGACGGAATGATCGCCACGAACACTACGTTGGATCGGGAAAAGGTTGCGGGACATGCATGGGCGAAGGAAGCGGGCGGGCTTTCGGGGAAACCCGTTTTCGAAAAATCGAACCAAGTCCTTGCCGCATTTGCGTCCGCCTTTTCCGGAAAAATTACCATCATCGGGGTCGGCGGTGTTTCCAACAAAGCCGAAGCCGAGGAGAAATTCCGCCTTGGTGCGGATCTGGTGCAGATCTACACATCGTTTGTTTACCAAGGACCTGCTTTGGTGCGGGAGCTGATCAGTTAGTCCGCGCTTTTTTACCGCAGAGACACAGAGGAAGAATGAGAACACTGAAAAAAAAGCCTGATATAACTCTTCCAGTGAACTCAGTTTCCTCTGTGCCTCTGTGGTCATTTCGCCCTACCTATTTTCGCCGTTGATCAAATCCAAAGTAATCCACGTAGTCGAATCATGAAAAGCACCCGCCTCCTCATCACGCTCGTCCTCGCTGCTGGGATCGTCGGCTTCGCGGTGTGGCAGAGTTCGCGGACGGCCGCGCCGGAGGAGAAGCTGATCGGCTTCCAGGATTCGGACACGCCCTTCGCAATGCCCAAAAGCGGCAAGCCTGACATGCGCTTCCATTTCCTCTCCGCCTGGCAGGCGAACCAAGTCCCGACGGTCAACCACATGGATACGCCGATGGGTTCCGAAAACAGCGCACTCGTTTACAACGCCCAGAAATTCTGGGAGATAAACGAGAAGCGCGGCGGCCACCACACCGGGGACGACCTCAACGGCATCGGCGGCATGAACACGGATCAAGGCGATCCCGTTTTTGCGGCGGGCGACGGCCTCGTGGTCTATGCGGGCGAGCCTTCACCGGGCTGGGGAAAAATCATCGTTCTCGCCCACCGTGATCCGCAAGGCAAACCCGTCCATACGATGTATGCCCACCTCCAAGAAATCAAAACCACCCTCAACACCCTCATCGCCCGTGGCGAAGTGATCGGCACCGTCGGCACGGGCAACGGCTATTATCCCGCCCACCTACACTTCGAAGCGCGTTCCTCGGACGGCGCGGACATCGGCGCGGGATACACCGCCCAGCCCCTCAATCGCCTCGATCCCGCTGCCATTGTCGCGGCCCTGCACGATGCCTCCGATAAAGGAATTTTACCTGCACCGCTGAACTTCGCCAACAAGATCGATGCGCCCTGGACGAAACTGGAAATGAAGAACTCCGAGAAATTTTCGGAATTGAAAGAGTGATTACACACCCGTGACGATCTCCACCGCAGGTAATACTTTCTTGATCTCGGCGATGGCCTCCGGCGTGACCGCCGTTTGCCAGAGATAAAGCCGCTTTAGGTTCGGCAAGGCGATGAGTTTTTTCACTCCCACATCGGTGACCTTGGTCCCGTAAAGGTTCACGGATTCGAGTTTCTTGAGCTTCACGAGCGTGTCCATAGAGGCATCGGTAATGCCGGTCTCGGATAGACGCACCATGCGTAAATCCGTGGCGGCCGCGAGTTTGGCGATGGACGTATCCGTGATCGAAGTGGCAGAGAGATCCACAGCGACCATCTTCGGGATCACGGGGGATAGCTTTGTGAAAAGCTCGTCGGTGAGGTTCTTCCGCTGAGATACGCCTGTGAAAGTAAGGTTTGCAGAGGATTGGGATTCAAAATTCAGTCCGCCAGGAAAATCCACACCGAGCTTTGCGACAGTGGCGCGGAGATCGTCCGTTGGTAGGTCGGAGACCACTTTTTGCACGGCCACAACTCTCGCACCGATGCCGAGATCAAGTTTGCCGATGGCAGTGCGGATCTCGTCGGTCAGCTTCAGTTCGCCGACTTTTTTCGCGGGATCGCCGCCTTCATCGAGCCACCATTTCACTACGGCGAGTTCGTGCTCCTCCATTCCCTTTTTGCCATCCGGGGGCATGTGTTCTTCGTCATCCACAGGTAGCTCCGGGCGAATCACGATATTGCTGTCCTGCGCGCTACCCGGCTCAATGGCTGAGCCTTCCTTACCGCCTTTCACGAGCATCTCAAAGGTGTCCATCCGCAGCTTGCCCTTGGATTTACCCTCCTTGTGGCACTCCACGCAACGCTTGTTGAGGATGGGCTGGACGATGTCCGCAAAAACGACCTGCTCCTCCAGCGGCTTTGCTTTTACATCATCCTCCTTTTTCTGTTTCGGTTCGAGTCCGATTGCTTTGCGAATCGGATCGGGCGCGTATGCTGTGAGATAATCGCTGCCGTGTGTCATCGAGGCCCCGCCATGGCTGGCAAAACCCATCACCCCAACGCTGCCGAAAAGTAGGACTCGGTAGAATGCCTGCGAGGCGACCGGAGCAAGACTCCACGCTCTCACAATCATCGTTACAACCGCGGCACAAGCGAATCCCAGTCCGCTCCAAAGATGGTCTTCCGCCAATTCGTTGCCTTCATATCCACCGCCGTGGTAAAGCATGAAACCGGCGACCACCGCAACCACCGCACTCCCTGCGCCGACGAAAATCGGCAGGATGCTACGTGGTGATTTTTCCCGAGATAACATGCCCAACATTTCTTGGAGAAGGATCAGCGAGAAAATCCCGATGGGGAGATGCAGGATGACAGGGTGAAATCGACCGAGGAAGCGCACCATGTCCGGCATTTTGTCACCGTCCGGCTCACCGGCGAGAAAGGGCATGGCAATGAGGCCGCCGATAGTGAGCAGGCCGGTGATGGTAAGGAACCATGGCAGCCTTTTTCCGGAGGGCTGTGTGTCGAGGTCGATTTCTTTAGACATGTTGGTAATGGGTGGGATGGGAATGGTAACATTAAACGTCGATCGTGACGTCTTTCTTTCCAGCTGGGCGCGAGACAGGTCTTGATTTGCCTTTTTTTCCCATAAAGGGCAACCATTTCCTAAGGTCGTAACCTAAGTGTGAGGTGCATTTCAGGAAAAACCCGAGAGCAACGACTTCGTCGATAAACGGCAGCGGATCCATCGCTGGGAAAGGCAATGGCCCAATGATGAGGAGATACAATCCCGAGAGAATCGCTCCGATCCATGCGAGTTTCCGTTTCATCACTGAAGTCTACTACAGATCTCGTTAAGCACAACTTTCTGGGTTTCTCTTGGATACCCGCGCGGGCTGCCGGATCGGGATCGAGGTCTTGGTGGAGCAGCTCCCCTGTTGCCTCTTCAATTTGAGGTTTGAAATTTAAAGTCTAGAATTGTAATAAACCCGCGCATGCGAATCCTCATCACCGGCGGCGCGGGCTTCCTTGGCTCTCATCTTTGCGAACGCCTTCTCAACGGAGGACACGAGGTGATCTGCCTCGACAACTATTTCACCGGGCGGAAACGAAACATCGCCCACCTGCTGGCGAACCCGTATTTCGAACTCGTGCGCCACGATGTGACCGAGCCGTTCAAGTTCGAGGTGGAGCGCATCTACAACCTCGCCTGCCCCGCCTCGCCACCGCACTACCAGCACAACCCGATCAAGACCACCAAGACCTCCGTCCTCGGCGCGATCCATTGCCTCGGTCTCGCCAAACGTATCGGCGCGCGGGTTTTCCAAGCTTCCACCTCAGAGGTTTATGGCGATCCGGAAATCCATCCTCA
>Ga0247831_1001849_pt1 | contig 36981 bp, 26 predicted proteins | sample LaCruzMarch2015__9_FD_192406 | JGI IMG/M metagenome (GOLD analysis project Ga0247831, IMG submission 192406) | Freshwater microbial communities from meromictic Lake La Cruz, Castile-La Mancha, Spain - LaCruzMarch2015_1m | ecosystem: Environmental > Aquatic > Freshwater > Lake | place: Spain...
TATAAGAAAATGTATTTACATCTAATAAGTTAACAATTCCTGGTTTTTTACCTTTTGTAAAACTACCCAATTTCCTTGAAAAACCAAGATAATCTGCACCATTAAGCGTTCCCCATTTTAGCAACTCTTCAATTCTAATTTCTGGATTAGCATTTTGAAGTATAATAAGCTCTTCTACAATGTCTAATTGCGAATTAGAAGCTAGGCTGTCGGTGCCAATTGTAATTTGATTGGTATTTTTTCGAATCCATTCAAGATTAGGCAATTTGTTTTCTATATATATGTTAGCAGCTGGGCATAAACAAAAGTATATGTTACTATTTTGTTGAATGGCTTTTTGAATATCTAATTCGCTGCTAAAAGTGTTGTGCACCAACTGTGAGGGAATTTTTGAAGGAAAATAATGCAAAAGGGTTTCTAATGAAGATTTTCTGCTGGCTTCAAAATGGTCTAATGGAATGTTCATTTTCTCAAACCGCTCAACCATTTTTCCGGTTTTAAATTGAAAGAACTCATTTTCACTTGCAGACTCTTGATTATGTATAGTGAATATTCCATTCTCCATTTCCAATTGATTTACTATTTTTTTTAAAAGTGGAATTGAAACCGAATAGTTGGCATGTGGCGTTAAATTGCCTTGGTTATTCTGAGGCAATTGCTTTAACTTTTCAAGTAAATTTCTTCCTGACTCAAATGCAACATCTGCTGCTGCTGGGCTAAAACCAAATCGTTCTATAAATGTGAAATACTGAATTTTTGAAACGGCCTTTATCTTGAAAGAATCGCTGCCATTTGAGATGTCGCCAACAGCAACAATTCCATTGGCCAGCATTTCGGCGTCAGCAGCTTGCATTGCTTTTTGTTTTTCCGCGTCTGATGCATTGTTCAACCTCATCAAATCCATCACAAATCCATCTAAACCAGTATGTTGCGGAATCTTGTTTTTAAGATGCGACAATTCTAAATGACAATGCGCATTTACAAAACCAGGAACTAGCCAGCCAGTAAGTATTTCTGCATTTTGCAAGCTATAATCTGGATGTTCTGGCGACAAACAAGCAATAATAGTTCCATCGTCTTCTGTAACTAACAATCCGTTTGGAATGCTTGCTGTATCAATAGGAAAAACTACATCTGCTGAATAAAATTTCACCCTCTTTATTAGAATTAATTAATTTGCTCAAAAATGCGCATTTTAAAGCAATTTTTCTTTGTAATCTTAGTTTTGCTGATTTCTTTATTTGAATCTTGAAGAAGATATAGTTTAGCTCAATGGGCTGGCGTTTTTTTAAGCTCTTCGCTAACTTACAAGATAGTGAGGTAGAAATCCCACCATTTCCCTTACATTTGCAGCATGTTAGCTCAAAACAAACCCGATATTCGTAAACTTTCTTTGGCAGAATTAGAAGAATGGTTTAAAGCATCTGGTCAACAAAAATTTCGTGCAAAGCAAGTGTATGAATGGCTTTGGCAAAAGTCTGCTTTGAGTTTTGATGCTATGACAAACCTGAGCAAAGAACTAAGGGCAAGTTTGCAAGAAAGCTATGTGCTGCAAGGAATTTCGGTAGCCAATTTTCAAAAAAGTTCTGACCGTACCATAAAAACAGCGTTTAAACTGCAGGATGGGCCTGTAGTTGAAGGCGTGTTAATTCCAACTGCGACCCGCATGACAGCTTGTATTTCTTCACAAGTTGGATGCAGTTTAACCTGTAAATTTTGTGCAACAGGTAAATTGAAATTGCTCAGAAACTTAGAAGCAGGAGAAATTTACGACCAGGTTGCAGCTATTAGAAAACAAAGCGAAACTGAATATGGTATTCCGCTTTCAAACATCGTTTATATGGGAATGGGTGAGCCATTACTGAATTATAAAAATGTACTTGAAAGTGTTGAAAAAATTACTTCTCCAAGTGGATTGGGCATGTCTCCTCAACGCATTACTGTTTCAACTGCAGGCATCGCTAAAATGATTGTGAAATTGGGAGATGACAATGTGAAATTTAATTTGGCATTATCACTTCATGCAGCGAATGAAGAAAAACGCAGCAAGATTATGCCTATCAACGAAAGCAACAATCTTGATACACTTGCAGATGCCCTGCAACATTTTTACGATAAAACGGGCACTAGACCAACCTTGGAATACATCATTTTTAAAGATTTTAATGATGGTTTGTCCGATGCAAAAGAATTGGAAAACTTTGTAAAACGTGTTCCTTCGAAGGTAAACATTATAGAATACAATCCTATTGATGACAGTGAGTTCCTTCGCTCACCTGAAGAAAATGTAAATCGATTTGTAGCTTATTTAAACAGCAAAGGTGTAATTGCGAATGTGAGAAGAAGCAGAGGAAGAGACATTGATGCGGCTTGCGGGCAATTGGCCAATAAAAATAAAGATGCTGGTCAGGTTTTGAAAAAGGCTACTGCATGAAGTTTTGCTTAGCATTTTTTCTGTGTATTTATTCTTTTAGCAGCCTGTTTGCACAAAGAGCCAGTGAAGGAGAAACATGGCAAAACCAGAAGAATTTTTACCCATTAAAATTTATTGGTGAAATAAATAATAAACTAATGCTGGCTTATGGTGCAACCGAAAAAGGTAGTTCTCATTTACAACATGCAGATATTGTAACTATTGATACTGCAAAACTAGAATATGTTTCCACTAAAAGCTTTCAAAATGTGTTTAGCGATAAATTCGACTTTTTCCCTGAAGACATTCAACTTAAAAATGGGAAACTGAATTTTCTAGGTTCAACTTATGATAAAAGAACAAAGAATAATGTGCTTTATAGAAAAGAAGAAACTGATTCAGGAATCTTAAGCGAAAAAAAGATGGTTTGGGAATATTCGTCTTCCTATTTTGAATCCAGTAGTAAGAAGTTTAAATTTTGTACCAACAAAAAACAAGATTTACAACTCTGTTTGGGAGCGCAAACTGGAGGAATGGGGAATTATATAGTTCATTTTGCTATTATTGATAACATGTACAATGTCATTAAAAAGAAAAGTGCTTCATTAGATTTAAAAGGTAAAGCAATAAAGATTAATTATTTCTCTATTGATGAACCAGGGAATGTTCAACTATTAATTCAATATCAACGAAGTGAGGACAGTTTAGATTTGGGCTTTTCCTTATTTGCATTTCCCATATTAACTGATGATATTTTAGAATATCAGCTTGATCTGCCTGATAAACAGATTACAAGTGTTTATTTCGATTTAACAGAAAACGACCATCTAAAAGTATGTGGATTATACCAAACAGATTATAAGAAAACCGATATCTCTGCTGGAACATTTTATATGGATATTGATAGGGAAACCGGAGAGGTAATACAAAAAAACATCATTCCATTTAATGCTGCTTTTTTAGGTAATTTCTCCGGGGAAGATGTAAAAATGACTAAAGATGATTTAAAATATCTAGAAATCATCTTAGCATCTTGCAATAAAGACGGGAGTTTTCAATTGTATGCGGAACAAACTCAAGAAGCAGAGCTTTGCGAAACAGATTACAGGTCTGGTTTACAGATATGTAAAGAAGAGTATAAGACAGATAATATTTTAGTAATAAACTTTAACAGCAATGCAAATGTAGATTGGTTCCAATGGTTGGTTAAGAAACAATATTCTTTCGATGATGAAGGTATATTCTTATCTTTCAATCTAATACAAGAAGAAAGAAATTTTCTTTTTGTTTATAATGAACTTGTAGAGAAGAAAAAGCAGGAGAACCCAATAAGTGCAAAGTCCTCAACTGATTTAAAAGCTGTCAGTGTTAATACTTCAGGGCAACTTCAAGAAATTGCTTTTCCTCTTTCTTGTAAATTTCCACTGGTACATAATTCTTATTTTGAAAGTAAATCATCAAGTCACTACTTTTTGAGAAGTGACTTGAACAACAATAGTATCTTAAGAATTAAATATTAAAAAGCTGCTTTCATTATTCTTTTTACTGCTTCTGATTTTCCCATTGTATAAAAGTGAATACACGGTGCTCCAGCTGCAATCAACTCTTTGGTTTGCTGAATTCCCCATTCAATTCCGGCTTCCATTACTTGTTGGTTATTTTTACATTTATCTAATTCATCAGCCAACGCTTCAGGAATATCAATATGAAATGTTTTGGGCAAAAATGTGATGTGCTTAAGTGTTGTAATCGGCTTTAATCCTGGAATTATAGGAACAGTTATCCCTGCTTTTCTGCAAGCTTCAACGTATTCAAAATATTTATTATTATCAAAGAATAGTTGAGTTACAATATAATCTGCTCCCGCATCAACTTTTTCTTTCAGGAATTTTAAATCTGTTTTTAAATTTTGGGCTTCGAAATGTTTTTCAGGATAACCTGCTACGCCGATGCAAAAGTCTGTAGGGATTCCCTCTACTATTTCATCGTCAAGATATCTTCCATGATTCATTTCACTAATTTGCTTTACCAATGTAGAAGCATTTGCATGTCCATCTCTATCTGGAACGAACGTACCTTCGCCTTTTACTGGATCTCCTCGTAGAGCCAGCACATTATCCATTCCAAGGTATTGCATATCAATTAATGCAATTTCTGTTTCATCTCTTGAAAATCCACCACAAATCAAATGGGGAACTGTATCAACTCTATACTTATTTTTAATTGCCGCGCAAATACTCACTGTTCCTGGCCTTTTACGCGCAGATATTTTCTCATGCAATCCATTATTTAGCTTCTTGTAAACATATTCTTCTCGATGATAAGTTACATTAATAAAACTTGGGTCAAATTCAATTAGCGGTTCAATTCCATCATACAAATCTTGAATATCTCGGCCTTTTAAAGAGGGTAAAACTTCGAAAGAAAAGAGCGTTCCTTTCGCATTTTTTAAGTGGTCTGTTACTTTCACGGTTTACTTTGAGGTTGTAAAGATAGGGTAACAAAAAAAATGACGAACAGTTTAAAAGCTGTTCGCCATTTTTTGTTTTTAAATTTTAAGGGTTGCTTCTCAGCAAGGTTATTGTGCCTTTTAAAGTTGGGCTTAATTCAGGCGCTGAAACTACATAAAAGTAGGTTCCGGCTGGCAAATTTTCACCAGCCCAAGAATTGTCATAATTATCTTTATCATAAACTTTTCTGCCCCATCGATTAAAAATTGACACATTATTATTAGGGTAATCTTCTAAGAATGGAATTTTCAATCTTGCATTTTCTGATATGCTTGATTCTGGATTGATTACATTTGGAAGAAAAGGTGTATCAATAATTCTCACCAAATACACTATTGTATCTCTACAACCAAGTTCAGAAATTACAATATGAGTAATTTGCTTATTACCGGTGTCGGGTTTAGCCCAAGTATAATTTACGTTTTCTAAATAAGAACTATCATTTGGTGGTTCAAAAAACCAATCCCAACCAACAATTGGGTCAATAGGGTTTGCTGTAGAATTATCTGAAAAAGCAATTTGAGTATTCACCAAAACTCTTGGTGTGCCTGGGACAACCGTCATATTTGCAAAAGGTCTTGCTGTGTTTGGAGCCGAAGTAACAATTGTATCCCTGCATCCTTTCGAATCAATTACAACTAATTTTATGCTTCCATCAGTGATATCCAATGAATCTGTAGTAGAAAGGGTATCACCATTTTGAATCCAATAATAATCTGTGTATGGAAAAATTGCAGGTGATGGAGAGGCTGTCAAAGTAATGGTATCTCCCTGACAATAAGGAACAATTCCAACGATTTCAGCATCGGGAGTTGAGTTTGTAATAATAAAAGGTTGAGATGTTGCGATGCAGCCATTGCTGTCAGTAGTTGTAACAGTATAACTTCCGGGAAGTACTGTATTAATTCTAGTTGTATCTGTTGTAGACCAATCATAAGAAACAAATTCTTCAGTTGTTGAAATTACTGCTATTTCGTCAAAACAAGTATGATTATCTCCGTTAATTATGGGTATAATTGGTGTCTTGACAGGAATCAATTGCGTTGTGACGGCGCTAGTACAGGCTGCTAATGAAACCGACAAACCAATGCCTTGAGTAGCAAACAATATATCTGCAGTTAATGTTAAAGGTACCTCTGAAGAAACTCCATTTACAGGAAATGTCCAATTATAACTTAAACCGGAAATTACTGTATCAGGTGTCAAAGTAAGTTGGTTTCCAACGCAAGGTATTCCATCTACAATAAACCCTGAAGGGTCTGGTCTTTCATTAATAACAACGTTTGTATAGGCAGTATCAGAAGTGTCTAAATCACTAGCAATCAATCGATACAAACCAGAATCTGATAAAGCAACATTTGCAATAAAAGGGTTTGCCAAATCACTGCTAAAACCATTAGGACCAGTCCATTCTAAAGTATACAAATCAGGGTCAAGCGAAGTTGTTAAGAATAAGGTGTCTCCCTCGCAAAGAGGGCCATTATTATTTGCATTTGAGTTTAAGATACCACAATTTGTTGTGCCTGTTCCGCCGTTTTGAGAAAAAGTAATATTACATGGCTGGCTTGAGAAATTTGTAATTAATAACACATAAAATTCATTTGTTTGGCCATTTGGAATATTAACTGTTTCCGTAGCACTTCCAGAATAGCTGCAATCTACTGTATTAGCTGCACTTAAACTAGTTCCGTTGCAAACATCATTTAAGTCAGCAAATGGCCCCCAACAGATAAAATCAATATCATTGGTTGGTGTTCCGTTTGGATCATTAGAACCAACCATAAAAATCGATATATCGCCTGGGTTTTCTATTTGCATAAAATACCAAGCTGGATTTGGTTCACTGCCTAAACAACCGTAGTCTGGGCCGGCTTGAGCATTTCCCGTTCCAACACCAGCAGGGAAAATATATTCTGTTCCTGTGCAAAAAGGTGCTGCTGTTTCACAAGTACCATTCTGAGAAAAAGAATGAACAATTGCAAAAAGCAATAAAGTGATGGTTAAAAGTATTTTTTTCATTAGAAGATGGTTTTAATTTTCTATTTATTTTTCAAAACGTTTTTGCTTTGTTTTGACTTAGAAGCTACTAGAATCGATTCAACCTCTTGTTTTACCTGTTCTGTATTAAATTGATTAGGTGCAGTAACTTTCAACAATCCATTTTCATCAGGTCTTGAAACAACTACAAGTTTAGAAGAAGCAAATAAGCCTTCCATAAATGATGCTCTTTCAGCATCGCTTTTTATTTGATTTATTTGAATGTGATATGTTGATTTGCGTTCGTTCTTCGAAACAAACTTCACAAATTCTTCTTCATTGGATGCTGTCTTGTGTATTTGCTTAAAATTGCCTTCGGCTATCGCTACAAATAGTTGAGTAAACATAACTAAAAGTAGTAGTAATAGGATTTTCTTCATGTCTTTTGTTTATTTCACGCTAAAGTAGTTTAACTAACTGTTAATTCAAAATGAATGTATGAAATTAACTGAAAAACTATAATTTTAATTTTATTAACTAACCAATTTTAAACTAAAGAGTAAGAAAATTTAATCCGGTATTTCAATTTTTGTAGGTATAAAAAAAGATAAAATTATCATTAAAAGAAATTTATATTCTTTACTTTTTAAAGAGTAACTTATGAGATGTTTTTTACTTTGAAAAGATGAGGTAGAAGCGTATTCCTTTGCAAGAGATTTATGCAAAAAAAGTAACTGCTTGTAATTATCTTCTTTTAATAATAAAAAATGAGGATGCCTATTTATATTATTCAGAGTAATCATAACTTCATTTCTGGCTAGTAATGATTGCTCATGCATCATAATTTTATTTCTACTTAAACTTTTTGGGTGCACCCTAATTAGCGAAGATGAACTTTCAGAATTGTCAAAGACTACGAAATAATTTTTTGCAAAACATCGGAAATAAAATTCCCAATCTTCCACCCAATTTAACTTTTCTAAAAACCCTTTAGTTTCTTCATAAACTGTTCGCTTTAAAAGGGGTGAAGAAATTACGAATAAATTTTTCTTTAACATTAGAGCCAGCAATTCCCAAGAATAGCCAGTAAATTCTATCATCCAAGGTTTATTACTTTCATCTAAAGTATACCTTAATTTATTACTAAAACCATGGTCGTAGTACTTTGCATTGCTGTAAACAATAGAAGCATTTGAATTGGCTTCAAACAGTTCTATTTGATTTTTTAGTTTCCCTTCCGAAATTTGGTCGTCCGCATCAACAAATTGCAAAAACTTTCCTTTGCTAATTTCTAATCCTTTGTTTCTGCATGCAGAAGTTGTACAATGCTTGATTTTTATGTATTTAAATCTAATATCCTTCAGCAGCCATTGATTTACCACCTTCTCGGTATCGTCATTAGATTCATTATCTACAATAATACATTCCCAATTTTTAAAACTCTGCCTAGAAATACTTTCTAATGTTTCTTCAATAAGATGTCCGTAATTATAAGTTGGAATTATAATAGATACTTCTGGCAATTCCATTAAAAAATTAATCTTTACTAGGATTTCCTTTCAATCTGAAACTCATTTTGTATCGCAATGCTACTGAGTCTGGAAGAGCGCTTACTTGAGTGAAATCTGACCTAAAATAATATTTGTCTTTTCTCATAATGTTTAACCATTCGTCAGAGGTTGGTCGCATCAATACACCCAAGGTATCTATTTGACCTGGGAAATCTATAGATATTAACTCAATATCTTTACCGGTGCCATTTCCTATAAAAACTTTCAAATCCTTCATGAAGCCTAAATTAGAAATGCCCGAATCTAAAGTTAAAATTAAATTGTAAGCCTCTACATCTTCTAACTCTGCAGGAATAACTTTGTTGGTTTTGAATTTTTCATAACTGCTAAATTTGAAATCTTCCGATTGCAAGGAAATACCTTCGTTTCCTAGAATAGTGTCAGTTAGCAAAGAGTCGCCAAGTGGAATAAAGAATACAGGGTTATTTGTATCTAAATTAAAACTTACAATTTTATTTTTATCCTTGCAGGAATGAAGGGTAAATAAAACAATTAGAATTCCGAAGAAATTTTTTAAACTCATTATTGTGATGAATTAGGAAACCCAAATATAGAACATTTTAAATAATCTAATCTTTAGTTATTGGCAGGTTTACTCCTGCTCTATTTTCGAAATAATGGTATAAGCTCACATTCATTAGCAAGAGTAACAAACAATAAATTGTATCATCAATAGGAATATTGGCCCAACCATCTATAAAGATTCTAATTCCTAAATTTTCAGCATCATTATATTCTACAACTGGCCAAGCAGTTAAAATGCCATTCACCATTAAAAAAGGAATCAAACTGAAAAAATACCCCACAAAAAATCTTCCCAACCACTTTACATCAGTAAAAAAATACAAGTAAAATAGCAAAATAGAACTTGCTAAACTTGCAACTGCCGTATACCAGCGATTAAAATAAATAATTCCAATAACACCAGTTGAAATTGCGAAAACCAAGGTTATTTTTCTTTGATAAGGAGCTAATAAATCCTTCTTTATATAGTAATTGCAAACGAAATAAACGAAAAAACAACAATATGGAACTATTAGAAAAAAGAGCCATTCCTCAATTGGCATCTTTATCAAATAAATTCCAATTACATATTTTGGATTAAAGCTCCATACGCCCGAAAGGGTAAAAAAAACATCCCAAATAATAAAAAAGGCTGCTGTAATTAAAATTGCGGGAAAAATAAAAGGCCAGCGCTTCCAAATAAAAACGTGCTTCTCAAAGCTCTGCGCTAAAGGATACGCCAAGCTTATTAGCATTAAAGCTAAATAAGTATACTTATCTGGAAGCACGCTGCTCGTTGAAGAATTTCTTAGCTACTACAAGCATTCCAAAAGATTCACTGTGCTCTTTACTGGTAGTTTTGTGGTGAACTTTGTGTGCTTTCCGAATAGCTCTTAAATACCAATTGTCGCTTCTTCTGAACCACTTAATACGTTGGTGAATAAACACATCGTGAACTAAAAAATAAGCTAACCCGTAAACAGCAATTCCAATTCCTATATATAATCTAAAATCGTTGCCATTCATCATTCCAAACATGATGCACAACCAACTTGGAACCGCAAATATCAAGAAAAATGAATCATTGCGCTCAAACACGTGATCATGTGGTTCATGGTGGTCTTTATGAAGCGACCAAAGAAAACCGTGCATTACAAATTTATGTGTAGCCCAAGCCATAAATTCCATAAAAAAGAAAGTTGCTACAACAATTAAAATATTAATAAAAGTTTCCATGTTAAACGAAACGCAAAATAAGAAAGAAAAAAGCTTGCGACAAAATTAACCAAGTTGCGATAGGATTGTTCTGATTTTTTTGAGAATGATACAGCCATTGTATTAAAAAAGCTACCAAAAACCAACTTGCGTAATTACTAAAAGGTATGGAAGCCCCGAACCAAGTCCAAAACCCAAGTTTAATTGCAACTGGCTCAATAAAATAATCCATCAAAACCATTAAAAAAGCACCAATAATACTTCTAACCAACACAGAAGCTTTAACATAATTGGAAAATGTTCCCATGCAAACGCTCAGCATAAACCAGTTAAAGCCAATTATATATGGAATTCCATCAAAAGAAGGCCCCAAAACGTTGCCATATTTATAATTACCAAATAAATAACCAGTGTGCACTCCAATCCATTCTGAACTCATTCCAATTAGCAAAGCAATTGTGAAGAATAAAAAGAATCTCCAATCGAATTTTGGATGAAAAATGAGAACAAATAAAGATGAGATGAACAGATTTACTGGAGTAAGCGCAATAATATATGATGAGAATGAAGACAAAACTCCAATTACACCTACTAGATGTAAAATTATTAAGATTACTCCTGCTTGATTTGAAGTGAATGAAAATGGCAATTTTTTAGCAAGAGAACTCATGATTTGGGTATTAAATCGGCAACTATTCTGGCTGACTGCAGGCACAATGGAATGCCGCCGCCTGGGTGAACACTTCCGCCGCAAAAATACAAACCCTTTAGCTTACTGCTAAAATTAGCCTGTCTTTGAAAAGCAGCATTTCTGTTATTAGAACTACTACCGTATATAGAACCTTGAAAAGAAGAGGTTTTGTTTTCGATGCTTCGCGGATCTAAAATACTTTCATTTAAAATGAATGCACTTATATCTTCTTTAAAAATGCGGCTCAATTTATTTATTATATTTTTCCTGCTTACTTCAATGATTTCGTCCCAATTTTGACCTGTATTTCCCGGCACATTAATCATAACAAACCAATTCTCACAACCAGCGGGAGCATCGTCTTTAATCTTTTTTGAAGTAATGTTTATGTAAATAGTTGGATCGTTTCCAACTGTTTTCTTTTTAAAAATAAAATCAAACTCTTCTTTGTAGTCTTTACTGAAAAAAATATTGTGTACATCTAATTGTGCAAATTCCTTTTTTATTCCCCAGTAAAAGATAAGTGCAGAACTAGATCGTGGCTGACTCATTACTTTTTCTGGGGCATTTTGATTACTCAAAAGTTGCTTGTATGAGGGAAAAACATCCACATTTGAAACTACAATATCTGCAGATATTAATTCATCATTCACCCAAATCCCTGTTGCCTTATTGTTAGCAGTTTCAATTTTAGAAACACGTGAATTTAAATGAAATACAATGCCTTGTCTTTTTGCTAAATCTTCTAATGACTTAGTAATGTCATGCATTCCATTTTCTGGTAAATAAGCACCAACATTAAATTCTAAGTGCGGAATACTTTGCAAAACCGCCGGAGCTTGATAAGGATCGGAACCATTGTATGTAGCGTATCTATTGAATAATTGCACCAGTTTAGGATGCGAAAACTGCTGCTGGTTATAATTATTTAATTTAGAAAATATGCCCAAAAACGGCATAAATAAAATACCTTTAAGTGTTTTTAAATTAATAAAGTTTGTCCATTTGTGTAAAGACATGTGCAAGAAAACGGGGGCAACAGTATTGTAAACAAACGCACTTTTTTTAAGGTACTTAATGACCGATTTTGCAGGTGTTTTGAATGTCTTTTCTACATTCCTAGCAAAATCTATAATATTTCCTGAAGCTGATAATTGAGTGCCGTCTTGCCAAAAATAATTGCAAGCAATATCCAATTTCATATAGTTAAAATGTGCTCTTGGATTTTCGTTAAATAGCTCAAATAACTCATCCACTTGTTTAGGTAATGTAAATAAGGATGGGCCCGCATCAAACCTAAATCCATCTTGCTCGAACGCCGTTAGTTTACCGCCTACATAGTCGTTTTTTTCAAATACTTCTACAGAAAAGCCTTTCTTCTTGAGGCGCAAAGCCACTGCCAGACCAGCAATGCCTGATCCCACTACTATTGCATGCATGGGCACAAAACAACGGATTTTCTTAAAAGGTTCAGCAAGTTGCTTGATTTTGTTGAAAAATATAAACATGACTTCACATGCTTTGGTCTACAATTGCTAAATTTGAAAGATTATAAGAAGTTATATTAGCATTTATTAAAATGATTATTAAAAAAAATTGGCAACTTCAGCCAAACCCAGAAAAACTAAAAATTGAGGCATTAAGTCAGGCTTTAAATACAGATGAATTAATAAGTACTCTATTGGTGCAACGTGGAATTGAAACTTTTGAAGCAGCAAAAAAATTCTTTCGTCCAGATTTGAATGATTTACACGACCCGTTTCTGATGAAAGATATGGATAAGGCTACTGACCGAGTCAAGTCTGCAATTTCCAATAAAGAAAAAATAATGATTTACGGCGATTATGATGTAGATGGAACTACTTCTGTTGCTTTGGTGTATGGTTATTTAAGAGAATTTGTAGAAGAAAAATTGTTAAGTTTTTATATTCCAGACAGGTATTCTGAAGGTTACGGTATTTCGCTAAAAGGAATAGACGTTGCTTCCGAAAATAATGTGTCATTGATTATTGCCTTAGATTGTGGTATTCGGAGCAACGATAAAATCAAATATGCCACTGAAAAAAACATAGATTTTATTATTTGTGACCACCATTTACCTGCTGAAGAAATTCCTGCTGCCGCTGCAGTTTTAGACCCTAAAAGAAAAGATTGTAAGTATCCTTATAAAGAACTTTCTGGTTGTGGTATTGGATATAAATTAATTCAAGCATTAAATTCAAGTTTACAATTAAATAAAGATGTTACAAAATGGCTTGATTTAGTGGTAACAAGCATTGCTGCCGATATCGTTCCTATTACTGGTGAAAATAGAATATTGGCTTATTATGGTTTGCAAAAAATAAATGATTCTCCGAGAATTGGAATTCAGGAATTATTGAACATAAGAAAAGAGAATACAGGCAAAAGCAATAGTAATACTGCCACGGAGGTTAAAAAAGAAATCTCCATTTCCGATATAGTTTTTAGCGTTGCGCCCCGCATAAATGCTGCTGGAAGAATTGAACATGGAAAAAAAGCAGTAGAATTATTAATTGCAGAAACCGAAATTAATGCTTTTGATATTGGAAAGTTAATCAACGTTAATAACAATACGAGAAAAGACCTCGATAAGCAGATAACTGCCGAAGCCTTAGAGATAATTGAAACCAACGAAGGCATAAAAAACGGCAATTCAACAGTACTTTATAAACCAGATTGGCACAAAGGTGTGGTCGGAATTGTTGCTTCACGAGTGATTGAAAAATATTATAAGCCTACTATTATTCTTACCGAATCTAATGGAATGGCTATTGGCAGCGCGCGTTCGGTGAAAGATTTTGATGTACATGCTGCTTTAGAGCAATGTGCAGATTTATTAGAGCAGTTTGGAGGACACAAATATGCAGCTGGAATGACTTTAAAATTAGAAAACGTAGCCGCTTTTCAACAAAGATTCGAAGAGGTTGTAAGCTCAACCATTCAAGAATATCAAAAAACTCCAGTACAAGAAATTGATTTAGAAATAAACCTAGAACAAATAGATGCTAAGTTTAATAGAATCCTAAAGCAATTTTCTCCTTTTGGGCCTGGAAATATGGCTCCAGTTTTCTTAACCCGCAATTTATTGGATGAAGGGAATTTAAGAATAGTTGGGAACAATCACTTAAAGCTAAAAATGGTTGATGAAAACGGAATTGGGTTGAGTGCAATTGCGTTTAATTTAGGCCAGTTTTTCGACCCAATCAGCAAACAGATTCCAGTAGATATCTGTTACAATATTGAAGAAAATAATTGGAATAATACTGTAAACTTGCAGCTCAATATAAAAGACATCAAACTTTAATATGCCACTGAATCTAAGTATTCAAGAAAAACTAAAAAGAGACTTTCCTGCTGGTTTAGTAGTTTTCTTAGTCGCTCTGCCTCTTTGTTTGGGAATTGCCCTTGCTTCTGGAGCTCCTGTATTTTCGGGCATTGTTGCAGGAGTTGTAGGAGGTATTGTTGTTGGGACAATAAGTGGTTCTCACATCAGTGTGAGTGGCCCTGCTGCTGGGCTAACTATAATTGTGTTAGATGCATTAAAGAAATTAGGGTCATTTGAAACTTTCCTGCTGGCTGTTGTTTTGGCTGGGGTATTTCAACTATTACTTGGGTTTTTAAAGGCCGGAAAGTTAGCGCACTTCTTTCCATCTTCTGTAATTAACGGTATGTTAGCCTCCATTGGTATCATTCTTATTTTAAAGCAAATACCTCATGCTTTAGGTTATGATTTTGATTATTTAGGTGATGAAAATTTTGATGAAGCTGGCGGTCATAATACATTAACAGATATTTACTATGCAATAATTGAGTTTGAGTGGCCTGCATTATTAATTAGCAGCATTTCTTTGGCCGGCTTAATTTTATGGAATAAATACAGTTCGTTACACAAAGCCTTTTCGCTCATTCCTGCTGCATTAATAGCTATTTTATTGGGTGTTTTCACAAACCTTTTATTGAGTAATGTTGCTCCTGAATGGGCTTTGCAGGCAAATCACTTAGTAGGAATTCCGACCCAGGTTGATTTTAATTCAATTTTTGCTTTCCCTGAATTCTCAACTATTAATGCTAACGTATTATTTGTAGCATTTACTATAGCAATTGTAGCAAGTTTAGAAACTTTGCTAAGTGTTGAAGCCTCAGATAGACTTGATCCTTTCAAAAGAAATACACCATTAAACAGAGAGTTATTTGCGCAAGGTGTAGGAAATATTTTCTCTGGATTTTTAGGCGGATTACCTGTTACTGCTGTAATTGTAAGGAGTTCTGCAAATGTAGTTGGAGGTGCCGTTTCAAAGCTTTCAACAATAATTCATGGTATACTTTTATTCGTTTGTGTGGTGTTTTTACCACATGTATTAAACTTAATTCCATTGCCTTCCTTGGCGGCAATCCTTTTTGTAGTTGGGTATAAACTAACTTCAATTCAATTATTCAAATCGATGTTTTCAAAAGGTCGAAATCACTACATACCTTTTGTAATTACTATACTTGCAATATTGTTTACCGATTTATTGAAAGGAATTTCCATTGGATTATTTGTAGGTTTATTCTTTGTTGCCATTTCAAACTTTAAACGATCTATTCAGGTAACTCAAGATAATGAAGCCTTTTTGATAAAGCTTCGCTACAATGTTTCATTTTTAAATAAGTCTATCTTGAGAGATATATTTAACAAGATTCCACCTAATTCTTATGTTATAATTGATGGAACTGGAGCTAGTTTTATAGACAATGATATAATGGAAACCATCGATAATTTTACAAAAAACGCTGCTTTAAGAAAAATAAATACAGAATTAAAAAAATCTAAAATCAGTTTAAACGAATACTTTAGAATAGAAAACGAATAACATGGAAATTTACGAAAAGCTGCTTTTAGAAAACAAAGCATGGGCTGCTGATAAACTAAGTACTGACCCTAAATATTTTATAAGGCAATCGGGAGAACAGCACCCTGATTATTTCTGGATTGGTTGTTCAGATAGCCGAGTACCAGCCAACGAGGTAACCAATACTTCTCCAGGTGAAATTTTTGTCCACAGGAATGTTGCCAATTTAGTAGTGCACACTGACCTCAACTTATTGAGCGTTTTGCAATTTGCTGTGGAGGTTTTGCAGGTGAAACATATCATAGTTTGCGGACATTATGGTTGCGGTGGTGTTAAATCCGCACTTGACCAATTCTCCCATGGATTGTTAAACAAATGGCTGAGAAACATAAAGGATGTATATAGAATTCACCGAGACGAAATCGACAAGCAACCAAATTTAGAATTGAAAACTAATAAGTTGGTTGAATTTAATGTGATGGAGCAGGTAATGAACTTAGCCAAAACATCTATTGTTCAGTATGCTTGGGAAAAAAAGAAATCTCCAGTTTTGCATGGATGGGTTTATCATTTAGATGATGGAATTTTAAGAGACCTGATAAAAATTGACCATACTTATCAAATGGATGAAATGTATAAATTCGACTTTTCAAAACAAGAAGAAATTTAAAACCCTATTTTTGCCCAATCTTTAAAAAAACATGGCAGGTCATAGTAAGTGGGCAAATATTAAACATCGAAAAGGTGCACAAGATAAACGGAGAGGGAAACTATTTACCCGTTTGATTAAAGAAGTAATGATTGCCGCCAAAGAAGGATTACCAAATCCTGATTCCAATCCAAGATTACGGGTGGCAATTCAAAATGCAAAAGGAGCAAATATTCCTAAAGATACCATTGCACGTGCTATTGACAAAGGTTCAGGAAAAGATGGCACTACATTTTTAGAACCCACATACGAGGGTTATGGACCATTCGGAATTGCTGTATTTGTGGAATGTGCCACAGATAATATTAACCGTTCTGTAAAAGATGTGCGCATGGTTTTTAATAAGTTTGATGGAAATCTTGGTACGAATGGTTCTTTGAGTTTTGTTTTTGATAAAATGAGTGTTTTTGCACTTAAAAAAATTGCTATTAATGAAGATGATTTCACAATGGAAATGATTGATGCAAATGCATCAGACGTTGAAGTAGATGAGGAATATTTTACTGTATATGGAGCTTTTGACGCTTTTGGTGAAATTCAGAAAAAACTAGACAACATGGGGGTTGAAGTTGAAAGCGCCAGTATTCAGCAAATTCCAAAAGAAACCGTACTTTTAGACCTCGAATCTTCTAAAAAAGTAATGCGAATGATAGACATGTTAGAAGAACTCGATGATGTGCAGCAAGTTTATCACACCTTAGAATTAACAGAAGAATTAGTGAACGAATTATAGATTGCTTTATGGATACTACAACAATTCAACCTACAATATCTGGCATGGATGCAAAAATTGCCCAACTCGAAAAAATGAAAGCTGAAGCCCTTTTGGGTGGAGGAAAAAAGAGAATTGAATCTCAGCATAAAAAAGGGAAATTAACAGCGCGTGAACGTATTCAATTGTTATTAGATGAAGATTCATTTGAAGAAATTGGTCAATTGGTTACACACCGAAGCATGAATTTCGGTTTAGATAAGCAGAAATTTTATGGTGATGGCGTAATTACTGGCTACGGCACTGTTCATGGACGTTTGGTGTACGTTTTTGCACAAGATTTTACTGTATTTGGTGGTTCTTTAGCAGAAGCGCATGCAACAAAAATTTGCCGAATTATGGACCTTGCCATGCAAAACGGCGCACCAATTATCGGATTAAATGATTCTGGAGGAGCACGTATTCAAGAAGGTGTTGTCTCACTTGGGGGTTATGCTGATATTTTTTACAAAAACACAATGGCTTCAGGTGTAATTCCGCAGATTAGCGCCATCATGGGTCCATGCGCTGGAGGTGCTGTGTATTCGCCAGCTATCACAGATTTTATTTTCATGGTCGAAAATAATTCCTACATGTTTGTAACAGGTCCGAATGTGGTAAAAACAGTTACGCACGAAGAAGTAAGCTCAGAAGAATTAGGTGGAGCTTCTGCACACAGCGTAAAATCTGGTGTTACACATTTCTCTTCTGAAAATGGAGTTACATGTATCAACGAAATAAAGCAGCTGTTAAGCTACATTCCTCAAAACTGTGAAGAAGAAGCACCACGACTTACTTATTCTCCGGGAAATGAGAGAAGACCAAAATTGAACACTATCATTCCAGAAAATCCAAATCAACCTTACGATATTAGAGAAGTAATCGAGCAAGTAATAGACACAGATACATTCTTCGAAGTGCATAAAAATTTCGCTGAAAATATCGTAGTTGGTTTTGCGCGATTAGGAGGTAGAAGCATTGGTATTGTTGCCAATCAGCCCGCTTATCTAGCTGGCGTATTGGATATAAAATCGTCCCAAAAAGCTGCTCGTTTTGTTCGTTTTTGCGATTGTTTTAATGTTCCACTTTTAGTTTTTGAAGATGTGCCAGGATTTTTACCCGGAACAGACCAGGAATGGAATGCAATTATCACCAATGGTGCAAAACTGCTGTATGCTTTCTGCGAAGCAACGGTGCCAAGAATAACAGTAATTACCCGTAAAGCTTACGGTGGAGCTTACGATGTAATGAACTCTAAACACATCGGCGCCGACATGAATTATGCTTGGCCAACTGCCGAAATCGCAGTGATGGGAGCAAAAGGTGCCGCCGAAATCATTTTCAAAAAAGAAATTGAAGAAGCTGCAAATCCTGCCGAAAAGTTGCTCGAAAAAGAAAGAGAATATGCTGAACTTTTTGCAAATCCTTACAGCGCAACTGAGAGAGGTTATATTGATGAAGTGATTCTTCCAGAACAAACACGAGAAAAATTAATCAAAGCATTTAAGATGCTCGAAAATAAAGTTGCTAAGCTTCCTAAGAAGAAACATGGCAACATCCCTTTATAATAAAACAAACACATATATAAAAAGTGAAGAAAATTGTGTGTTTTAATATTTTATTGCTACTCAATCTTTTAGTGATGAGCAATTTAGCTGCACAAATTTCAATCACAGGTACTATTAGAGATAAAGAAACAAAAAGGCCACTTTCTTACGCTTTTGTGATTAACCAGCGCACCCAAAATGGAGTTTTTGCAGACCAAAAAGGACAATTTACTTTATCGGCATTACCTACAGATTCTTTACTTTTCTCTTTAACCGGTTATAATTACACCAAAGTTTTTTTAAAAGATTCTGTTTTAAAAACGAGTTATAACCTAAATGTTTATTTAACTGTTAAAAGAGTTCAATTAAAAGAGTTTACCATTAAAGCTCCCAAAACCTACGACCAAATTTTAAAAGAATTAGAAATAGCTGAACGAACAAAAATTGCGGCAACACCTTTGGCGGATGCAATTTCCAGCCCTATTACCTACTTATACAATCAGTTTAGTCGTGAGGGAAAAGCACGCACAAAAATTGCTGAGTTAAGGTCAGAAGATGCAAAAATGGAACTCTTACGTGAACTGTTTACAAGATACATGGTGGCTCATATCATTGATATAGACGAGTTGCAGGTAGATGATTTTATTAAATATTCCAACCTCACCAATAACTACACACAGTTTGAAACTGAATATGAATTGGTGGTTTATGTAAAAGAGTTATTTGTAAAATACAAGCAGTACCGTGGAATTGAAGATTGAAGAGAAGGGTAAATCACTCTTTAAACCAACTAGAATAAATCAAATAATTATCGGCAATTCTATCTATTTGGCCTTTTAACAAATCTTCACTAACCTTTTTTACAGGTTTAGCGGGTACTCCAGCCCAAATCCAGCCAGATTCTACCACTGTATTTTCTAAGATAACTGCACCTGCGGCAACAATACTTCCCGGATGAATTATGGCATGATCCATAACAATAGCGCCCATTCCAATTAATACATTATCGTGCAAAGTACAGCCGTGCACCAAAGCATTATGACCTATAGAAACACGATTTCCTATTATTGTTGGGGCTGTTAAATAAGTACAATGAATCACCGCTCCATCCTGAATATTCACCTTATTGCCTATTCTAATGCTATTTACATCGCCTCTTACCACAGTATTAAACCAAATACTGCATTCATCGCCCATAACAACATCTCCAATAATGGTCGCAGTTTCTGCAAAATAGCAATTGTTTCCAAATTTAGGAGTGAAGTTGCGCACTGTTTTAAACAAAGCCATACAACTATTTTGGTCTACCGTTTTGAATCCAACAAGCCAGTTTTTTTATAGTCGTTGAGTCCAATTGTGCGGCACCTTGTGGCATTGAGGCGTAACCGGTAGTATGTCTTATTGAACCCATAAACCGACTTTTTTTACTTTCTGAGTTTACGGAAGAGTATGAATCTAAGCTAATTCCCGCTGAAGCATAGGAACCACTATGACAAGCAGGAGTGGCACAGGAAACATCCATTATTGCCTTTATTTCGCTATTATATGTTGGCGTAATACCAGTACAATCTTCCTTTAAAATAATTTCATGTTTACAGCCGTTTAAAATAACTGTTAAAACAAAAGTAACTGCGATAAAATAGGATTTTTTCATATTCATTCTGATGCGGCAATTTAAATACTTTTCTATTATAATTTTCAATGTTTCTTAAGCTGAAATGATTTCAATCTGTTTTTTAAGAACTTTTAGTTTTACTTTGAACTTTAATTTTTTGCCTTCATACGGCAGCCGCATTTATATAAAAACTATGAAAACTAAATTATTCGCCTTTTTTATCATTATCACAAATTCAATTTTTGCCCAAAACACAGAGATTGATGCCAGAATTAATACCAAACCAGAACAAGTTACTTTGTTTGTAAGTGGAGCCCAAATTACCGCAAAAGGTAGCAGTAACCTTAAAGCCGGGCGACAAACTGTGGTTTTCGATAAACTTTCAAATTTTGTAAATGCTAATTCTGTACAAGTCAAAGCAGATAAAGACATTACCATACTTTCAGTAAATTATCAATATAATTACTTGGAACCTGAAGAGAAAAAGGATTTTAAACAATTAGAAGACTCTTTGAAAACTTATCGACAACAATTACAGAGACTTACCATTACTAAAAATAGCTATGTAGAAGAAATATCCGTTTTACAAGCTAATAAATCTATCAGAGGCGATAATGTTGGTGTAACAGCTACCGAACTGGCTAAAATGGCCGATTTAATTCGCAATCGCTATGCTGAAGCCGCTTTACGCAAATTAGAAATTGAAGAAAAGGAAATCAAGTTAAGCGAGCGAATTGTAAAAATGGACCAGCAATTGGCACAACTTCGTCAGGGAGAACAAACTGTAACAGGAGAAGTTGTGGTGCAATTAATTGCAGCAACTGCAGGAAACGCAAACTTCGAATTGGGTTATTTTGTAAACAATTGCAGCTGGTCGCCCATGTACGACATACGTGTAAAAGACGTAAACTCTCCGACTACTGTTGTAGCAAAAGCAAACGTGATTCAAAATACCGGACAAGACTGGAAAAACGTAAAACTTTCATTAAGTACCGGAAATCCAACTTTAGGTAATACCAAACCTAACCTCAACCCCTGGACACTTTCTTTAAGTGACCCGATTGTTTACAGAAAAGCAAGGTATAAAACACAAGCTCCGGCCGCTGCATACGATAAAGAGGAAGCTCCAAATAGCGGTGCTCAGTTAAATGAAGTAGTAATTTCAGGAATTTCTTCAAGAGGAGAAAGCGTTACTGCTACAGATTTAACTGTTGTAGACAACAACCAACTCACCAACGCTATTTTCAATATTTCGGTGCCTTACAATATTGCCAGCAACGGGAAAGAAAATATTGTTGAAATACAGCAATATGAAGTAGCTGCAAACTATTCTTATTTCTCTATTCCTAAGATTGATAACGATGCGTTTTTAGTTGCCGATTTAATAGGTTGGGACAAAGGTGAACTGCTTTCTGGTGATGCAAATGTTTATTTCGAAAACAACTACGTTGGAACCACTTATTTTGATGCACGTATTGTGGATGACACCTTGAGTTTTGCCCTTGGACGCGACAATAACATCACCATAAAACGAAAGCAAACCAAAGATTTTAACGAAAAAACCAGTATAAGCGGTAATACAAAAAAAATTACACGCAGCTTCGATATTGAAGTGAAGAACACAAGAAAATCACCTATTGAAATTGAACTTGAAGACCAAATTCCATTGAGCAATAACGAAGAATTGATAATCGAAGCAATTAACACCGGAAACGCAGAATACAACAAAGAAACTGGTAAGCTCACTTGGAAATTAAAGCTCAATGCTGCAGAATCCAAAAAACTTACATTTAGCTATTCTATTAAATACCCTAAAAAGATGATATTAAACGGTTTGTATTAATCTTTTAGTTAGGCGCTTTAACCTGTGTTCGCCCATACTGCCCTCCTTCGTCGGGCGGTATTTGGCTCACCCAGTAGCGCGGAATCTGGGTTAAATTTTAAAATCGATAGAATAATGTAAACCTCTGTTTTCTTTGCGTTGTTTGGCAGCCTTTATAATTAAATAACCAACTAAAATTAAATTTCTTAGTTCACACAAAGCCGTAGAAAGCGTTGTTCTTCTATACATGTTTTCGGTTTCCCTATTCAAAATCTGCAAACGCTGCAAGGCCCTTTCCAGCCTAATATTACTGCGAACTATACCCACATAATTGCTCATTATAGCCTGCAACTCTTTGTAGCTTTGTGTAATCAATACCATTTCTTCAGGGTCAGCAGTTCCTTTAATGTCCCATTCAGGAATTCCATCCATATATTTACTTTCATTAATCATTTCTACAGCAGTATTTGCTGCGCGATGACTGTAAACTAAAGCTTCTAACAAGGAGTTAGACGCTAAACGATTGGCCCCGTGTAAACCTGTTGACGAGCATTCTCCTGCAGCCAATAAATTTGAAATAGAAGTTCGCGCAGAAATATCAACTTTTATTCCCCCACACATATAATGACAAGCAGGAACAACAGGAATCATGTCTTTGCTGATTTCAATGCCAAGCGAAAGGCATTTTTCGAATATCATTGGAAAGTGGTTTAACAATCTTTCTTTCGAAATGCCTTTGCAGTCTAACCAAACAAAATCTTCTCCTCGTAATTTCATTTCATTGTCAATGGCTCTTGCAACAATATCGCGTGGAGCAAGGGAACCTCTCTCATCGTACCTTTTCATAAATTCTTCACCCGATTGATTTCTTAAAACAGCCCCATCTCCGCGCATTGCTTCGGTAATCAAAAATGCAGGTTGCACGCCAGGCTGGTACAAAGCCGTTGGGTGAAACTGAATAAACTCCATATTCTCAACTTTCCCTTTTGCGCGGTAAACCATTGCAACACCATCGCCAGTAGCAATCTTAGGATTGGTAGTGGTAGCATATACATTTCCCGCACCTCCTGATGCCATTAAGGTAACTTTTGCCAAAATAACATCAGTATTTCCTGTTTCCACGTTTAGCGCGTAAACTCCATAACAAGCAATGTTGGGTGTTGAACTATTAATATACATTCCCAAATGGTGTTGCGTTATAATTTCTATAGCCAAATGGTGGTCGAGCACTTCAATGTTATTATGTGTGCGCACTTGGTTAATTAATGCCCGTTCAATCTCATATCCTGTATTGTCTTTGTGATGTAATATTCTGTTTTCAGAATGTCCTCCTTCTTTGCCTAAATCAAAATCTCCCTGTTCATTCTTATCAAACTGAGCCCCCCAGGAAATTAATTCTTGGATTCTTTCGGGTGCTTCAGTAATCACCAAACGAACTACAGACTCGTCACACAATCCATCTCCAGCAATTAAAGTATCCTGAATATGTTTTTCAAAAGAATCTGGTTCGTAAGTTACAGCGGCTATTCCGCCTTGAGCATATTTTGTATTTGATTCATCCTCATCACTTTTCGTTATCATTAGCACTTTCCCAAATTCTGCTACTTTTAAAGCATAGCTCAAACCTGCTATTCCTGAACCTATAACTAAGAAATCGCTTGTCTTGTAATTCTTCCTCATATTGCAGACAAAGATAGAATTTAGAATGCAGGATATTAACAAATAAAATTTTACCAGTTAAAAACTTTTTTTTATAATTAGTTGTTTAATAAGGTCTTATATGTAGATTTCTGCAATTGAAAAATATCAACTCCATGGCTTGGAAAACATATTCTGGAATCCTATTAGAAGACCCCCTACCATTGGCTGTGGAGCGCATTATTACTCGATTTAAAGAAAATGGTCAACGCATTAAAGTATGTATTGGTACTGATTCTCAAGTGAAAGGAAAAACAATTGACATGGTTACAGTCATCGTTTTTTATGTAATTGGTAATGGAGGATTTATGTTTGTAAATAAAAAGCGATTGCTTCAAAAAATGAACATGCGTGAAAGGATGATGGCTGAAGTTACCGCATCTATTGAAACGGGCTGGGAATTAAATGATGTTCTTAAAAGATTAGATGTAGAAATGGAAATTCATGCTGACATTAATCAAGATCCAATGCATCAATCTTATGCGGCATATCATGATGCAATGGGCTACACCAAAGGTATGGGCTTTACTTTTAAATCGAAGCCTGATGCATTTGCAAGTTCAGTTTGTGCAGATAGGCTTTGCCATTAATTTAATGCTGATTTTACAGAATTGTTCTTTCCTTGAAACATTTGATTAAATTTGCTTCATTAACCATCTACGATGAAACATATTTTACTCTTTGCAAGTTTTATTTTCACCTTCACTTATTCTTCAATAGCTCAAACCGTTCTTTATTCTGAAGACTTTAATGGAGCATCACCTACTTTTCAACTCAACTCTCCCGATTTAGGTGGAGTTGACCAAAGTTCCAATGTTTGGGTTGTAAATTCGTCATATATTGGTGGAGATTTTTTAGTGGAATGCCTAGGCTTCGAATTACCAGGAACTGCTATTAATACACCTACTCAGCCAGCGGGAATTGTACTTAGTCCTGAAAGTAAATATTTACACATTACTGCTACCCAGGCTATTCCTCAAGGTATAAATAACTGTTTCTTTTTGGCTGCCGATGGATTTTGCAATTTCGACGAATCCTACTTTGCAAAAATGACTACCAATATTAATACAGCAGGTCAATCTAATGTAAATCTTTCTTTTTGGTGGTTGTGCGAGGGTAGCACTACTAATTACGGTGAAGTATATTATAGTATTGATGGAGGCGCATCTTGGGTTTTAGAAACTGGGGGAACTGGACAGTACTTAGGGAATTCGAATTGGGCTTTTGAAACGATTTCAAATCCTACTTATAACAATCAACCAAATTTACGCTTTGCTTTCCGATTTGTAAACAATTCAGGTGGAGCTGCCCAAGACCCTGCCTTTGGAGTAGACGATGTACAAGTAACAGCAGAAGCGGCTTCCGCAAATACTATTACAACAGGAAGTGTTATTCAAGGTCCTTACTGCCCTGGAGAGACCATTATAATTCCTTATTCCGTAACGGGTACTTTTAATGCTGGGAATGTTTTTACAGCCCAGTTGTCCAATGCTGCTGGCAGTTTTGCAGCACCTATAGCAATTGGCACAAATCCAGGAACAGGAAACGGGTCTGTTACTGCAACAATTCCTCCCGGAACACCATCGGGTGTTGGGTACAAAGTAAGAATTGTAAGCAATTCTCCCAATATAACAGGTTCTGCTAGTGTAACTATTGAAGTTTCTGGCTCTCCGACTGCTTCTGTTTCAAATTCAAGTAGCACCACGGTTTGTGCTAATGGAATAGCAACTTTAACATACAGTGGGAGTGCAGGCGCTTTACAATGGTCAAGCTCCAATGCCGTTGGTGGACCTTTCAATCCTATAGGAGGAGCAATTTCAACAACTTATGTAAGTGGACCATTAACCCAAACAACTTACTACAGAGCAACAGTTACAACAAATTGTGGCACTGCCACATCAACTACTTGGACGGTTTCATTAACAAATGTTGTAACCATTCCATTAATTTCAGCTCCCAATACTTTAAATCTTTGTAATGGTCCCGTTACAGTTTCTACAATAGGAACATTTACAGGTTTAACTTGGTCGAATGGTCAAACAGGAACTTCTGCAATAGTTGTTTCTACTCCAGGAACGGTAACAGTAACAGGGAATGATATAAGCGGTTGCCCTGCAGAATCTGACCCTTTAACTTTTATTCAAACAACACCTCCCGCATTAGATGTAACACCTCCAAGTCCTCTAACTATTTGTGGTGCAAATGCTCAACTTACTGCAAGTGCAGGATTTTCAACTTATACATGGTCTGGCCCAACAGCAAGTTTAACTGGTAATCCAGTTACGGTAACAGGACCGGGCAGTATACTATTAACAGCATTAGACGCAAATGATTGTGTAGTAACATTCGGACCTATTCAAGCTGTTACCGGCACAGGTGTCCCCGTTCCAGTAAGTCCAAGCATAGCAGCAATTTGCGATGGAGAACCTGCAACAATTACTGCAGGTGCGGGTTTTACTAATTACGTTTGGAACAATGGCGCTACAGGCCAATCAATTACAGTAACACAAACAGGTTATTATAATGTAGAAAGTGCAATAGATGTGAATGGTTGTCCTGGTCAATCTGCCTTGGTTGAAGTAATTGAATCACAATTTCCTGTACCGAATTTTACTTATATTCAAACTCCAGGTGGTTATACAATAGAATTTGATAATACTTCACAAAATGGATTAAATTTCGACTGGAGATTTGATTCGTTAGGAATATCACCAATTCAAAACCCAACATTTACATTTCCAGATAGCGGCCCCTATTACATTACGCTTTATGTAAGTAATCCATGCGACACAGATTCGGTAACAAAACTTATAATTGTAGCGCAAGTTGGTTACGAAGACTTGCAGCAAGAACTCGGAATCGCGGTATATCCAAACCCTTCTAACAACAACTTCAATGTTAACGTTCAAAAAATGAATCAAGAAGCAATAAATATCAAATTGTATGATATGGCTGGAAGATTTATTTTGACAAAAAGTCTAAATATTTTATCTGATACCCTTTTCATAATTGACGGCAATATATTAGAAAAAGGTGTTTATTTCCTTCAACTAAATCGCGGAAATAAAAGCAGCTCAATTAAATTGATCAAGACTGAGTAAAATTGAATCATCTTATAAATAAATATTCATGGTCTGTAAATTAGATTAAATATTTATTCTACTTTTGCTATTGTTATGTTTATCATAACTACTAGCCAGATGATTCTGTTTTTGGTAGATTATCGGAACTCAAATGGTGGTTTGTGAAAAGGAAAAGGGGCTTCGGTCCCTTTTTCTTTATACTTCTGAAACATACTGCATAAAAAAAGAGTAAAACAGCACAACTTAAAAATTGTTTTGTTGTAACTGTGAAATTACTTTACGCCTCATTTGTAGTTTTATTTATAATTTTCACACCGACCTTTCGGGCGCAAGTAGCTTGTGGCTACGGCTTTACTTATACTTCAAATATTAATTACAGCAATCTTCCAGAAGGAAATTTTAGCTTAATTCTGGCAAGCGGGGCTGATCAACCTTCAGACCCATCAGATATTTCTCCAACAGACGAAGATATTTTTCCAAATCAACCAATTGGTTTTCCGTTTCAATTTAATGGAAATACTTATACTTCGCTTGGTGTTGCTACAAATGGCTGGATTTGGTTTGGGGCAACAGGCCCTGTTAAAGCCGCAGGTTTAGTAATTCCTTTCACCAATGTTTTAGCAAGTGATGCACCAATTGATGGAATTGTTTCTGCATTGAATGCCGACCTAGAAGGCCGATGGTCAGCAGGTTTAGCAACTATTCGCACAAAATTAGATGGAACTTCGCCAAACAGAACCTTCACAATTGAATGGAAAAATTTTAAAGCATTAGATGATGCCGAAGGAACAGGTTATTGTGGTGAAAATAGAAACCGATTCGACTTTCAAATTATTTTACAAGAAAACGGAAACAAAATTTCATTTGCTTACAATACTGCAAATTATTGCTGGCAGGGCTATAATCAACTTTTTCAGGTTGGTTTAAGAGGGGCTACGAGAAATGATGTTCACACAAGAAACATTCCAGCTGGAGCTAATGCTTGGGCAACATCTATGTTGGGTTCAGGAAGTGCAACTACCATTATAAAATCGTCTTCCCCAGTTACTATTCCTGCAGAAAATGCACGATTTACTTTCTTTCCTTCCACACCTGCAGCGTTAACATGGGTGGGAACAAACGAAAATTGGAACAATCCTGCAAACTGGTCAGGTAATGTCATTCCAATGCGTTGCAATGATGTTACGCTACCTTCCGGAAAAAGTCATTACCCTGAATTAATAGGAAATCAACCTGCTGAATGCAAAAATCTTCAAATTGCAGATGAGGCAGCATTAACCCTAAAAGAATCCTACACTTCTTACTTTTCTTGCTTCGGCGACCTAATCAATAATGGTGTTATTAGTAATAATACCAATTCCTACCTTACATTAAGCGGTGGAAATAACAAAGAAATTGGTGGCACAGGACATTACATTGGAACCGACTTTTTTATTACTTCCAATTCAGCTTACAAATTAACCAACGACATGGTTATTCGCAACCTTTGGATAAATGGAGGTTCATCTCTTTCCTTAGAAAATAAAGTATTAGATGTATTTTCTATTCAACAACAAGGCACCATTGACCAAGGAACAGGTGTTTTGGTAATTGAAGGTGACGCATCGGTTGTGCAATTAAACGATTCAACCTTCATAGAAAACAACGGAACAACCTTTTTTGGAAACGGAGAAGTGTGGTCAACCGAAGTAAACCAACTTGTACCTTCTGTTACCTACAATAATCTTTGGGTAAGAACCAACAAAAACTACACAGTTCAGTTGGGTTCTGACCAAGATTTTAGTTGTAAAAATCTTTTATTTTACAATCCTGGAGAACCTGGAGGAAGGGCGCTAACTGCAAGAAACATTACCGTAACTGGTAATTTTAAACTAGGAATTGACAGTTTACCGGGAACAGAATTAGAACTCAATCACACCATTACCAGACTTTCTGGAAGCGGAAATTTTGAAATGGGTGAAAAAGATAACCTCAACATCACCCATTTTTCTACCAATAACCAAACAGTATTGAGTGGTTTTGGTACACCAACTTTTGCAGGAAGTGTTGCTTATACCAGCGCCAATCAACAAACCTTGGTTAAAGGCAATTACAATAACCTACAAATTAATGGTGCAGGGCAGCGATTTATACAAGGCAAAGTTAATTTAGCAGGTATTTTAAAATTGAATGCTGGAACATTGCAAACCAACGATAGCTTGAGTTTGAAATCAGATAGTACGGCTACAGCACTTATTTCAGGACAAGGTACAGGACAAATTGCTGGAATCGTAGAAATAGAACGCTACATCCATGGCACTGAAAATCAAAATGTGTTATTGAGCACAGCATACCAGCAATTGTTTTTGTCTGATTTTGCAGATGATTTTCCGATTCTTGGTCCAGATGGCGCTCCGCTGAATAGTAATCCAAATACGTCCGTATTTAAGTATCAAGAAAGTAGCAATCAAAACAATTTTTCTGATGGTTGGCTAGGCTTTACCAATACACAAAGTTTATTAGCACAAATGCGCGGCTACATGGCTGTGGTGCAAGGCGGAAGTACTATTTCTACCAAAGGAATTGTAAACTCTGGCAATCAACAAACACCATTATCAGTTACAAATTCCAGCGGTGCCAACAAAGGCTGGAACTTAGTTGGTAACCCATATCCATCACCTATCGACTGGAACAAGATTGCAGCAAATGCCTCCCTAAATATTAGCCGAGCGATGAGCAAAATGGCCAGTGGAAATAGATTCAACAACCAATTTGCAACCTGGTTACCAATTGGTTCAGAAGAAGGTTTAGGAATTAATGGCGCTACAAGATATGTTGGTTCACAAGAAGGTTTCTTTGTACGTGCATTTTCGGCAGATACACTAAGGCTCAATAATTCTCAACGTGTTGAAATATTAAATACCAAATCTGTAATGGTGCCTGAAACGGTTCCATTTATTAGAATGAGTTTGATGAATGGGCAACAAGCAGATGAAACGCTGGTATATTTTTCACAGCAGTGCAACAATATCAATGCAGTAGATGGGAAAGATGCTGAAAAACTTAAACCAACTGCCAACAATCCGTATTGGTTTAGTCTCAAAGATTCGGTGCGCTTAGGAATTCAAGGACGAAACAAATTAGAACAACCAGATAGTATTCCATTGGGAATTTCTGTTCCATCGGCAGGAAGTTATATGCTCCGCATGTCAGAAGCCATTCATTTGCCCGCTACCGCAATGGTTTTCTTGCAAGATAGACAAACCGGTACACTTCAAAATTTAAGGCAACAAGCCACTTATACAGCAACATTAGCAGCAGGAACTTCCATTGGTCGTTTTTATTTACAAGTGCGACCAGGTGTGAACGTAACTGCATTTCAAGAAGGTTGCGCAGGTGGAGATGGCAGAATTACCTTAACTAACAATACCGCAACAAACTGGGACGTACAAGTATTTAACAGCAACGACAGTTTAGTTGGAACAAGAACTGCATTTACTGGAAACTGGAATATCAATGAATTAAATGCCGATGAATACCGCATACATTTTACTCTTACTGGACAAAATCTACAAGTAGAAGAATGGGCCACAGTGGCACAGAGCAACCAAATTATTGCATCTTTTGTGGTCGACAATTCCGAAGAATTAACCACCAATACCGAAATTACATTTACCAGCACTACTGCTAATGCCGACCAGCTTTTTTGGAACTTCGGCGACAACATGATGGCCACCGGAGAAACACAAGTTACCCATCAGTTTGAAACACCCGGAACTTATCCAGTGGTATTAACAGCCAATAGAGGCAATTGCTCCGACACCGCCACCATGTTAGTGCATGTAATTACCGTAACTGGCATAAACGAAACGCCAGCCAAAGACCTCAGCACTTTCAACATTTTCCCAAATCCTGCAAGTACGCAAGCATTCCTTAAGTTAAATGCCGAAAAAGACCTTGAAAACGCAACCATATTTGTTGTAGACATTACAGGTAAAATTGTACAACAAACGCCATACAACAGAATTACCCCAAGCACATTGCTAGAACTCATTGTAAACAACCTTCCCAAAGGCAACTACGAAGTAATAGTGAGCAATACCAGCTTTAGAGCAGTAAGTAGATTGGTAGTTGGAGGAAGATGATATGAAATGAATAGTTAATAAAGAAAAATGAATAATTATGGTTTCTAATTAGTTGAAACTATTCGTTCTACCTATTGAGTTTAAGTATTAATAAGCTGTGTTTTTTAACTTCATTCCAACCCTGAAAGGGTGACATTATTGTTACAAAAGCCCTGTTCATCGTTATGCAACACCGCAGGAAGTAATGCATCTTCCATCCTAAAAAGCCCGCGCAAGTGGGTGAGGGAAATAGCCTCCGTAGGAGCTATAGCCGAAGACACGACCCAAAGGGTTGCGCCCTAAGCTAGAGCTGCAATGCATCGTGGCCAACCTGCATCATGATAAAAATCAACTTATACCTAAAGATTAATTCTTAATTTTACCGAAAAATAAAAATTAAATATGCCTTTTTACCATCAACTTGGAATAATCCCTCCCAAAAGACATACACAAATGCGTAAGCCAAATGGCGAATTGTATTATGAGCAACTTTTTGGAACTGTTGGTTTTGATGGAATGTCGAGTTTATTGTATCAGATTTACCGACCTACTATGGTACAGGATATTTTACCCTCAATAGATGTAAGTCCTGAAATTGCCATTGACAAAAACATGAAATCTTTACGTTTGGTTGGTTTTGATGTGCCTCCGACTGCAGATTTTTTGGATAGTAGAACTGCACTTTTTGTAAACAGTGATTTGCAATTTGGAGTAGCCGCACCTCAGCAATCTCTTACTGAGTATTTCTATAAAAACGCTGATGCAGATGAGATGATTTTTGTGCACAGAGGTAGCGGAACTTTGAGAACTTTGTTGGGAAACATTACCTTTTCTTATGGAGATTATTTAATCATTCCAAGAGGTATTATTTACCAGATTCAGTTTGATACTACAGATAACAGATTGTTATTTTTAGAATCGTTTCACCCGATTTACACTCCTAAAAGATATAGGAATTGGTTTGGGCAATTGTTAGAACATTCTCCATTTTGCGAGAGAGATATTCGCAGACCTTCGAACTTAGAAACGCACGATGAAAAAGGAAGTTTTCTGTTAAAAGTTAAAAAGCAGGGAATGTTGCACCAATATGTGTATTCAACACATCCTTTTGATGTGGTTGGTTGGGATGGTTACAATTATCCTTATGCATTTTCTATTCACGATTTTGAACCAATAACAGGACGTGTGCATCAGCCGCCACCTGTACACCAAACTTTCGAAACACCCGCTTTTGTGGTATGTTCGTTTTGTCCTAGATTATACGATTATCATCCTCTTTCAATTCCGGCACCTTATAACCATAGTAATATTGATTCTGACGAAGTGTTGTATTACGTTGATGGAGATTTTATGAGTAGAAATGATATTTCTGCTGGACAATTTACACTACACCCAGGAGGAATTCCTCACGGACCTCACCCAGGAGCCTATGAACGCAGTATTGGTAAAAAAGACACACAAGAACTTGCTGTTATGATTGATACCTTTAAGCCATTGATGATTACTAAAGCAGCTATGAAAATAGATGATGGTAAATACTGGAAATCATGGCAGGAATAAATTACCCTTTCAACCCTTTTCAAAACAACAAAATGGAAACTACAGCACAATTTACAGCGCCAACAATGGCAACAACAGATGATTTTTTACCTCTATTGGGAACTGATTATGTAGAATTTTATGTTGGCAACGCCAAGCAGGCAGCCTATTATTACCAATCTGCATGGGGCTATAGTTTAGTTGCTTATGCAGGACCAGAAACTGGAGTTAAAGACAGAGCATCGTATGTTTTGCAACAAAACAAAATTCGTATTGTCCTCACTACTTCACTAATTCCTGATAGCATTATTTCTGACCACGTTCGATTACATGGAGATGGGGTAAAAGTCTTAGCCCTTTGGGTAGAAGATGCAGAAAAATCTTTGAGCGAAACTTTAAGTAGAGGAGCGAAACTGGCCATTCCATTAGAAGTAACTTCTGATGAATTTGGTGAGGTAAAAACTGCTTCCATACATACCTATGGCGATACAATTCACACGTTTGTAGAAAGAAAAAATTACAAAGGAGCCTTTTTACCTGGTTATCAAGCAACTGAATCTAAGGTAAAAACTAAATCTGTCGGATTATTGCATGTAGACCATTGTGTAGGAAATGTTGGTTGGGGAGAAATGAACACTTGGGTAAAATTCTATGAAGAAGTAATGGGTTTTAAATTGATTATCTCATTTGATGACCAAGACATTTCAACAGAATATTCTGCATTAATGTCAAAAGTTGTATCGAATGGAAATGGATTTGTAAAATTCCCTATTAATGAACCTGCAGAAGGTAAAAAAAGATCTCAAATTGAAGAGTACCTTGATTTTTATCATGGGCCAGGTGTTCAACATATGGCAATTGCTACTGATAATATCTTGGAAACAGTAGGTGAATTAAGAAACAGAGGAATTGAATTCCTAGAAGTTCCCTCAACTTATTATGATGATTTATTAGATCGTGTCGGTGTTATACAAGAAGATATTGAAGATATTAAACGATTAAATATTTTGGTTGACAGAGATGACGAAGGTTATTTATTGCAACTTTTTACCAAACCAGTAGAAGATAGACCTACCTTGTTTTTTGAAATTATACAGCGAAGAGGTGCGAAATCATTCGGGAAAGGTAATTTTAAAGCTCTGTTTGAAGCAATAGAAAGAGAACAAGAGAGAAGAGGTACTTTATAACAATCTGAATTTCTTTTTAAGTAATATTAGCAGTAATAGTTTGTTTTAAAACTTGAAAATCGTACATTTGAAACGTGCGAATTTCAAGTTTTATTCTTTCTGCCAGATTTATAAAGTTAATAACTCTTGTGGTTGTAGCTTTTATTTCTATTCCAAATAAAAGCTTTGCGCAATATTGTACGACAAGTTTTTCACATAGCTGTCTTCAAAGCAGTCCCGATATTGCTGATTTCATTAATAGTTTTTCAACTACTGGGGCAGTAGTTAATGTTAGTAATTTAAATACCGGGTGTAATGGCAGCTATCCTGAAAATTACACGTTCCATCCTAACATGAATTTATCTGTAGCGCAAGGTTGCAACTTTACAGCAACAATGTCTTGCGGAAATTACGGACAGGGTTTTGCCATTTGGATAGACTGGAACCAGGATTTAGATTTTAATGATGCTGGTGAATATTGCTATAACTCTGGAGGTGCGGCTCTTTCTAATGGAACTGTAACAGGTACTGTTAACGTACCTGCTTCGGCATTATTGGGTAACACAAGAATGAGAGTTCGTTGCGCTTTTGCCACAGTTCCTACATCTCCTTGCGGTGAAGAACCCTCCGGATTTTTAAAATATGGAGAAGTAGAAGATTATCCGGTAACTGTCGTTGCCCCAACGGGAAATCTGGTTGCCAATGGAGTTACCATCTGTGCAGGTCAAAGTGCTTCGTTAAATGCCGTTGGAGCTGGACTCGTGAAATGGTACACGATGCCCACTGGAGGAGCTTTGGTTGGAGTAGGTAATTTTTACAATACGCCAATTTTAAATGCAACTACAACATATTACGTTCAAACTACTGTAGGAACTTGCACTACGCCTAGAATTCCTGTTGTTGTGACAGTTGCACCAGCATTTACTTTAGGTCTTACCGCAAACCCAACACAAGCATGCGCTGGAGCTCCCATTACACTTAGTACAACAACAAATTCTGCTACTGCACTCACTTACGTTTGGACACCTTCAGCAAATATTACATCTAATAATGGAGCTATTGCAACTGGAACCATTAGCGCGAACACTACATTTACTGTAGTTGCGAGTAATGCAGCGAATTGCAGCGTTACTGCTACTGCGGCAGTATCATTATTACCTACTGCATTATTAAACCTTACAGCTACAGCAGCAAATGTTTGTCCTGGCGGCAGCACAACACTTAACGTTTCTGGAGGTTCTGGTTATACTTGGTCTCCAGCAGCAACACTATCTTCAACAATAGGGACAAGTGTTGTCGCAACTCCAACAGGACCTACGAGTTACACTGTTGTTTCTGCTCCAACGTCAGCAGCCTGTCCGGCATCGGCAACAATTGCAATTGGGATTAACCCTGTTCCTACTGTAAATGCTGGAAATGCTGTTAGCTATTGCACAGGGCTCAATGGTAATTTATCAGCTTCTGGAGCAGTAAGTTATATTTGGTCACCTACAACAGGTTTGAGTAATCCGAACATAGCGAATCCTATTGTTTCAACTTTATCATCACAAACCTACACTGTTACTGGTACTAGTAATTTGGGTTGTACTGCAACAGATCAGGTGCTTGTTACTGTAAATCCACTTCCTATTGCGAATGCAGGAGCTGGTGGAGCCAATTGCTCAGGCACAGGTTTACAATTAAATGGTTCAGGAGGAAATTCATACACTTGGTCTCCCGCTACTGGCTTAAGTAATGCCAATATTGCAAATCCGATTGCAACACCAACATCAACCACTAATTACACTTTAACTGTTAATAATGGATGTACATCACTTCCATCAAATCCCATAATAGTTACTGTTTTTCAGCAACCACCGGCTGCTACAATCACTGCAAATGGACCTGCAACTTTTTGTCAGGGAAATTCTGTTGTATTGAGTTCAAGTCTTTCTGCAAGTTATTCATGGTCTAATGGAGCTACAACTCAGACCATAACTGTGAGTACTTCGGGTAATTATTCAGTTACAGTTACTGATGCAAATGGGTGCACTGCGCCATCTTCTAATCCTTTCGTTGTAACAGTTACAGCTCCTCCCGCAGCACCTGTATTAAATGTAGGTGGGCCAGTTAGTTTTTGTGTAGGAGGAAATGTTACTTTAACTTCTAATCAATCAAGCGGAAACACATGGAGTACGGGAGCCACAAGTAATCAGTTAATTGTTAATACTACTGGCGCGTATACAGCAACTTATACTGATGCAAATGGATGTGTTTCTAATCCATCATCTCCGATTAATGTAACAGTTTGGGCCTTACCAGTTGCCAACGCAGGTAATAGTGGTTCTAATTGTGCAGGAGCAGGCGTTCAGCTTTCAGGTTCTGGTGGATTAACATACAGTTGGCTTCCAATTGCAGGATTAAACAATGCTTCTATATCTAATCCATTTGCAAATCCTGTAAATACTACAAATTATAACCTTACCGTTACCGATGGTAATGGCTGTGTATCAACAAATAATGCCTCTGTTACTGTTACTGTGCATCCAAATCCAATAGCCCCAGTTATTTCAACAAATGGTCCTCTGAATTTCTGTCAAGGGAACGATGTTGTATTATCTACGGCTGCTACAGCTTCGTATTTATGGAGTAATGGTGCCACTACTCAAACAATTACAGTGAATCAATCTGGTTTTTTTTCAGTTACTATAATAGATTTTAATGGTTGTACATCACCAGTTTCGGCTGCTACATCAGTGGTTGTTTATCCAACACCTGAGGCTCCAATTTTATCAGTGAATGGTCCAACCACTTTTTGCGATGGTAATACCGTGCAAATACAAGCAAATTTAAGCAATGGAATTAATTGGAGCAATGGATTAACTGGACAACAAATAAATGCAGGAGCAAGTGGGCCTTATAGTGCTACTTACACTTCAACAGATGGCTGTTTATCAGGAAATTCAAATACTATTTTTATTCAAGTACAACCTTCAGGAACGTCTGCTGCTATTGGCGCGAGTGGACCAACGCAGTTTTGTGAGGGCGATAGTGTAACTTTAACTTGTTCACTTGCCGACACTTATTCATGGAGTACAGGGCAAACCACACAATCAATTAAGGTTTTTGAAAGTGGAAATTATTCAGTAAGTATTACTTCTGGTTGCCCTTCACTTAATCCACAGGCATCTATTCTTGTTCAGGTAAATGCCTTTCCAATACCTACCATTTCGGC
>Ga0247831_1001851_pt1 | contig 36958 bp, 30 predicted proteins | sample LaCruzMarch2015__9_FD_192406 | JGI IMG/M metagenome (GOLD analysis project Ga0247831, IMG submission 192406) | Freshwater microbial communities from meromictic Lake La Cruz, Castile-La Mancha, Spain - LaCruzMarch2015_1m | ecosystem: Environmental > Aquatic > Freshwater > Lake | place: Spain...
GTGATTGTCTAAAACCATCCGGACCGCACGCTCGCGGACCTCGGGGGAGTATCTTGGTCGGACTTGCTTCTTCATAGCTCCACTTTCTCAAGAAATGGAGCCTCCGGCAAACCCGGGGCGGTTCAATCCGGATCGGCGCGGTGCTCATGTGCGTTGGCTTGAAACTCTGTATTGGCCAGACTCCGCCGTCAATTTCGCAGCGACAGTCAATACCAGCGTGGAGCACGTTTTACCGCAGCGCGCTGATGGAAAATGGCTAAAGGATTTTCCGGAGGCCATTCATATCCATAGCCACCAATTCGGGAATTTGTGCCTCATCCCGAAGTCGCTGAATGAGGAATTGAAGAATAACCAATATGCAAAGAAACGCCGGGCACTGAAGGAACTAGGCGAGGAGTATCGGTCCGCGCGCGACGTAGCTGCCGCCGCGCAATGGAATATGGGCGCGGTACAAGCGCGCACGGATCGCCTAAAATCGATGGCCCTGAAGGCGTTGGGAGTGGAGCAGGCGTAATGGCGAGCGTTGCCTGGAGACGACATCCTGTAACCGGCCTCATAGTGCGTTGCGATCCGAGCGAACGGAGCCGCGAAGACCTTATCGTCGCCAAGGAAATTGCGGCGCTCGACGGCCAATACTATTTCGCGCAGGACCCTCGGAAATATTGGGGGTGTCTGGTACTCAGGTCCCGAACGACAGGCGAGATTGTTGATTTCGACGGCGCCAAGGTCGAAGGCGGGTACATGGTTGGCGGTGAGTTCTGGGCCGACAGTGAGTTCGCGCGGATGTTCGAGGTTCTTCGCAAGCGTGCGGAATCGGGGGCAAAACGCGCCGCTGAGGTAATGAAGCTCCGGGCGGAACAATATCGCGAAGAAAAAGATGCCGAGGCCAGGCGGCGGGAGGCTAGCAAATTGCGCGGCTTTGAGGGGATTCCGTTCAAGCTCGACGATTGGATCAATCGCGGTAACGATATGCACGACGCACGCAGATGGTATCTTATTTTGCTGTTGACGGGCGTTTCAGCAGTTTTCGTGGGGCCAATACTCATCGCCTCCTCGATCGCCGTCATTGAGCGATTTACAGGATCATTCTTGGATCATTTGGACGCTATCCAGCTGGCGCAATTCGTATCAATCGGCGCGACGTTCGCGTGGTGCTCATCTCACTGCGCAACGATATCCAACATCAGGCCAATGGGCATTTTCGCGCTGCCATCGCTAATGCGGTCGATTACACCGCGTCGCCGTCATGGCGCGCGCTCTGGGACCAGCTAGCGCCGCAATACTGTCCAACCATTAAGCAGAGTAGTTGCTTGCTAGCGTTATGGCATTGCGACGCGAAGCTTAGCGCTGGTTGGGAAAAGCCGTTTCGATGGACCAATTTGGCTTACAAACGCGCCCATCGACGAGTGTTGCGGCGTCCAGCTATTCCCGTGGTCCGGCTTTTGCGTTCGATCGCCGCAGCGAAGCTGTGCTGGGGTCATAAGCATATTCGGTGATTGAGCCGTCCTTGATACGCTCCACTACTTCGTCAACGATAAACACCGGCACAAGAAACCACTCGCGCGGTACAACAGGGGTACCAAAGCGGTCTTTGACCTCGATGTCGAGCCGTGCCTTTTCGAAAACGCGGTGGATTATGTTTTCAAGCTTCGCGCGATTGATGTTGAACAATTCATAGGTCGCGACGATTTCGACTTCAGCCATAAGGAACGTCGGATCAAGTTTCGCATTTGCTATCCGCCGTGTAACGCTGCCACCGGTCACGCCAATTTTATGCAGTATGTTCCGATTTTTCGACACAACTGCGTCTTCGGACTTGCTTCGCAGCACATAGATGGTACCGCTCGCCGCGTCATCGTCCGTAGCAGCGTCAGAAAAGAGTGGCCCAGCGTCCGGGTTAGTAATTCTGCGTCCAGCCTCGTCCTTGTGCAGTGCGCGCTGGAGTGACAGCATGAGCATGTTGCTTTGGGTGCCATTGTCGAAGATTACACGTAGCCGGGCATCTTTCCGGTCTTGTGCATTCGTGAACGGCTCTCCGACCTCCGCGACATAAGCCTTCTGGCCGCCAACGATGAACCAGCTTCCCGGCGTGATTTCAGCTTTCAGCTCAAATTCTCTGGTTTTTCGAATGCCGGCGTCGAGTTCCTTCTGAACCTTCGCGAAGAGCGGTTTGAATTGGTCAAAATCCTCGCACTTCTCGCGGTTCGCAATTTCCTCCGCCGCGCGCTTGTCTGCGCTGGCGCGGACATGGCGGAGATTGGTGATGTCGGCCAATTCGACGTCTTCCAGCTCCGCCAGAAGTTCATCGTCGTCCATTTCATCGTCCGACGAAGCAGTGGCGGCTTCAGACCCGGCCAACAATCCTTGACGATCAAGCGGCGAAAGAAGGGATCGGCATTCTTCCAGCGCACGTAAGCGATCGAGTCGAACAGCGTAAAGGCGCTCGAAAATGTCTTTGTCTTCTCCGTGCTGCGGCGGGCGCCCGCGCTCATCGACAAAGCGTTGAATGTCCTCGAAGCCGGCAATGATGCGTTCTTCGCGAGGTGAACGTCCCCCTTTCTTGTCTGGCGGCGCAAAATCCGACAGCTCCGCCGCTAGCTCCTCATCCGTGAGGTCATGCATAGCGGTCTTCCTTGCTGAAGCGCATATACGCCGCTGCGCCTTCCGCGAGTTTGCGCTCCCAGGCATCTGCAGCCGTGGGGGACGGCACACGACCGCGCTCTCGCTTAAAGCGAACGGCCCGCACGGCGAGTATTCTCGCTTCCTCTGGAGTCAGATTGGTCCGCTTTGCGGAGATAACCGCCTTGACCTGCTTGAGGCTCTCCTCATTCATTGCCTTGCTGAGGATCGAATAGGCTTCGCCGAACGGATTGATCCTATCAATCAGATCTATGTCCAGCTCGCGAACATCCATTGCGAATTTCCGTACGCCATCAACCAAAGCGGTATTGGGGCTTTGATCTGCGGCGCCGGCTATGGTTTTCTTTGCTTCTTGAGTGAGGTTAAGTGCAGCGATCGCATGCTGACGTACCGCCTCCTGATCTTTATCGTCGAGCTCAGGATACTTCTCGCGAACGATTTTCCCCATACGCACTTGCGTCAATTCTTCAGGCACAAGCTCTTCGTCGAACAGGCCCCGTTCGATCGTTGGCTTGTCTTGAACAAACGCCGCAATGACCTCATTCAAATCTTCCTGACAGATGCGCGCTGCTTCCTTGCTCTTCGGCTCCACAAGCCCCTTAATTTCGACCTGAAACTTTCCGCTCTCCTCGTTGAAGCCGACATTACATTTGTTCGGGTCGTACCCGCCCTCGCCATAGTCAAAGCCCGGCGTGGCGGTGTTGGTCGGGTTCTTCGGTTTGAATTCGAAGCGCGGCGCCAGGACCTGCTCCATCAAGAGGCTGGCGGCGATGGCTTTCAGCGTATCATTCACCGCTTCGGTTACTGCATCGGCGGAGGCATCGGGCTCTGCAATCAGATTGGTGAAGCGCGCACGGGACTTTCCAGGCGCATCCCGGGTAGCGCGGCCAATGATTTGCACGATTTCCGTTAGGCTTGACCGATATCCGACAGTCAGCGCGTGTTCGCACCAAATCCAGTCAAAGCCCTCTTTCGCCATGCCGAGCGCGATAATGATGTCCACATGATCCCGATTATTCTTCTGTGTGGGATCTTTCAGCGCGGCTGAAACGCGATCGCGTTTTGATGCATCGTCGTCCACCAGATCTGCAATCCGCAGAATCCGCCCCTTTGGCGTCTTGACAAGTTGGAAGCCCGTCACCGGGTCGGCGCCTTCCCATGAACCCAGACCAGAGATGATATGCTCGACTTCCTTGATCTTGTCCTTGGTGCTTTCACGCGCATTGACGCTGGGAATATGGACGATCGTTTTCTCGGAAGGGTCGAGAACGTCGAAAATAGTTTTGTCCGTGGGCCGACTCTTTTCGATGTAAGAGCCGGAATAGAAGAAGTAGCCGATATCGAGCTGCTTCAGATATTCATAGCCGTTGAGCTGCTCGTAATAGGTGTAGGTGATCTGATCGAACTTCGCCTCGTCTTCGGGCATCAGAACCGGTACGGCGTCACCCCGAAAGTATGAACCCGTCATGGCCACGATATGCACGCGATCGCGGGCGATCATCGCGCGCAGGTGATTGCCGAGTTTGCTCGATTCGGTATCCGCGGACACATGGTGGAATTCGTCGACCGCGATTAGCCTGTCGTCGAAAACATCAATCCCGAAACGATCAACTGCGAAGCGAAAGGTCGCGTGCGTGCAAACCAATACCTTGTCGTCGCTGTTCAAGAAGTCTTTGACCGCATCGACTTTGCCGCCATTGTCGCCGCCTGAGGCGTCACACAGATTGCGTTTGGGCTCCACGCGCCAATCGGCAGAGAACCCATATTGGGTCAACGGCTCATCTTGGAAGCTGGCGCCGATGCTGCGTTCGGGCACAACGATGATGGCCTGCTTGACGCCCTGATTGGCGAGCTTGTCGAGCGCGATGAACATCAGCGCGCGGCTTTTGCCCGATGCCGGCGGCGATTTGATCAGCAAATATTGCTCGCCACGCCTGGAAAAAGCACGTTCTTGCATGGGCCGCATGCCCATGGCGTTGGATTTGGTCGAGGCGCCGCTGCGCGCATAGGTGACGCTGACGGAGGGGACGGATTCTTTAGCGGTCACGGTACGACTCCATCACTCACGCGGCGCGTCAAACTACCGGAATAGATTTAGGTAGTCATTGAACAGGAATAGGCGATTACGTTTTTTCCCGGTGATTTCCTTTAGTACGCCGAAGCTGACGAAATCCTCGATGAGATCGGCCGCCGTATTTGGCGCCGAGCCAAGGAGGTTCGTGGCGAGTTTGATGTCAATCACGGGCTTTCCATAAAGGACGCGCAGCAAGGCTTGCGCGTTCTCAAGGCGCCGGGCGCCAAAGCGCGGCAGCACATCGCGCTCCATCCGCTCTTTCAAAGCGAGGATCGCGCGGAAAACATCAATCGACCGGCGCGCGGTTTCCTCAACGCCAAAAAGAAAAAAGACCAGCCAATCGCGCAGGTGATTTCCTTCACGCACCGCCATAAGGTGGTCCACATAAGCGGTTTTGTTACGCTCCAGGAAGTCGGACAGATAAAGCGCGGGCCGGACCAGCAGCTTTTCCGACGCCAGATAGAGCGAGACCATGAGGCGCCCCAGCCGTCCATTGCCGTCAAGGAACGGGTGGATCGTCTCGAACTGATAGTGCGCGATCGCGATCTTGATGAGCGGCGGTACAAAAATTTCCTCGTTGTGCAGGAATTTTTCCAGATCGCTCATCAGGTCCGGCACATGCTCATGGTGCGGCGGCACGAAGGCCGCATGCTTCAGGCTCATCCCGATCCAGTTCTGGCTGGTTCGGAATTCACCGGGCCGCTTGGTTTGGCCACGCACGCCTTGCATCAGGATGGCGTGCGTATCGCGCAGCAGCCGGTTGGATAGCGGCAATGTATCGAGCGCACCGATCGCGTGATTGATGGCGGTGATGTAGTTTTGCACCTCGCCCCAATCGTCTCGCGCTTCGGGGTCAATGTCGTCCGGCTCCTTGAAGGCGTCTTCGATACTGGTCTGCGTGCCTTCGATGCGGCTCGATTGGGTGGCCTCCTTGGCGACATACATGGCGATGAAAAAGCCGATGTCGGGGACCAATTGGGCGAAAGCGTTGAGTTCGCCCAGCGCGCGATCCGCCTGGCCGAGAAGCTGCAGCACCTCTGGGTCATCCAAAACCCAGGCATGGTTAATCGGCGCGGGCAGGAAGCTTTTGTAGTCCTGGCGCTGCTCAAAACTGCCCGATTTGAAATCCACCAATCGCATATGTCAGAAACTGCCGATTATCTGCAATAAAGAGGACTGCTGGATCAGATTCGCAGCCTCGAGTCAATATTAAATCAGATTGGACTACATTTCTGACATACGGGTTAGAGCAATGTCAGAACATCTAGAGACTGGAAGTTGGGTGGTTGTGCATGGAAGGCACCGCCGCGGACCTGACAGCTAGATCGTACGATCCTTAAGAAAAGCTCGCCCAAACCAATCCGGTACGTTCAGGGTGTCGGTGCTGAATGTGTTCTCTGGGACGGCGCGCCAAAACGCCTCGATTGCATCGGCGAAAGCGCTCATTTGGGCGTCAGTTACCGAGAGAAAAGTATGGTCGGCGAGGTCGATATAGGGATCGATTTCATCCGAAGCGCTCAGATACTCGGGAAATCTCGCTTTCAACTCATCGAATGATTTGCCGCGTCCGTGTTTGAAGACATTGACGACCAGGCGGCATGCATCGAGCGCTTCAAAGAAGGCTTGCCTGCGCATGTCCCATCCCAGCGCGTCGAGCAGTTCAAAGATGTCCTTGAAATCTACGGCCCAAACTTTTTGCGCGACGTTTTCTCCGTGATGCCAATGCTGGATCTCACTAACAAGCCAGTCGCGTAGCTGCTTATCCCACTCATGGAACATTCCAGCCAACACGCTTAGGCGCGTCCGATCCTGTAAATCGTTGAGCAATTCGTAGAGTTCGCTGCCCGCCTCAAGAGCGGCCTCATAAAAGTCTTCGGGATTATGGCGCTCAGGATCGAAGTGCGGCTCGGCCTGTTTTAGCCATTCCTCCGAAGCTTGATCCGCCTCAGCTTCCAGATCCGGGAATTGGGAAAGCAGACGCTTGCGCGCTTGGTCGAAATAAAACCGGTGCCGCTCTATCAGGGACTGCCGAAACGGCCCCCACATTTGAAAGAGCGTTATCTGACTCATGTCGCGCTGACCTTGCGCTTGTTCGAGGCGGGCTGCGCGGCAACCATCTTCGTGTACATCTCAAACAGCTTTTCCAGCCGCTCGGTGTCGTTCCTGAAACGACGTCCGATATAAATGCGCTCCAGCGTTTCGTCATTGCGATCATGCGCAGCGCGCAGATCGGCGGGCATAGTGTTGGGATCGTACAGGTCTGCGATTGTGGCCGGAAAATGCGCCTCGCGCGCCAGCAGAATATCTTCCGCACAGCGCGTCAGGTCGGCTTTCGTGGTTTCTGTGAGCGGCGGTATTGGAAAGGTGTTCCAACCGAGATTGCTGGCATACCTGAAGCTAGAACCCATTTTACCGCAAATCGTTGCGATCCAAACGAGATGTAGCTTCGAGCTGGCGATGGAGAAGTCCACCGGGGACGGATCATAGATCGCATGCGCTAAATGAGTAATTATTGCATCCGGGCCTAAAAAGCCTACTGGCAGATACTCGCGACGCTCTGATGATACCTGCGGCATCAGAAGTTGCGACCGTTGGCAAGTATGCCGATATCGAAATTGATGCGGCCTTGCTGTTAGGGTTCGGGCGACCTCCCCGCCACTCATTCGATACCGCCTCACTCGATCAATGCGCTCTCCTGTCGCCGGGTGGTTGCTGGCGAAAGTAAAGTCATCGTCTCCAAACCAAAGACAGTAGCGAGAACGAGAGTCTATAAACTCGCTAGATCCGAGCACGGGTCGGATATTCCTCTTTAGCTCTGGGAATTCGAGTATGATCTGCCGTGCCTCTTGATCGTCAAGGAACAAATTGCCGCCATCATACGCCGCGTTGCCTGTGATCATCGCAGAGTGTCCACATAGGCTGCTGCCCGCAGGTTGGACAATGATATTGGGCCCCTCCACAAAGTACGGACTGATATTCGTAGCCTTTCGTTTTGTACCCTCTCCATAGATAAACTTTGGCTCAGATGACGGTTGCCTTAGTCCAACGATGGAGCACAAAACACCTGCATTGTTCTGGGCGTTGTTTGTCCACTTGAAGGGGTCTGAACAAAAGGCGATTTCGAAACCGAGGCCATATACCAAAGGCCATAATGCCGGGACGTGTGTTCCCTGCCTGACTGAATCAGTTACGACTAACGCGATACCGCCACGGCCCACCAACGCCCGGCATGCCGTTACAATGAAAGCGCAAACGTAATCTAAGTTTTTAAATTGCTCGCTGTTCCTAAAAACCGCGGCCATCTCAGCCTTTTGTTCGGCAGATTGCTTTTTGCCCCCGAGATAGGGTGGATTCCCACAGATGTAGGTCTCACCACCTTCATTTTCAAAATCAATCTGCGGCTGATCGAGCGGCGTGTTGAACAGATCGTCGCCATGCAGCTTCACGCCCGTACCGGTTGGCGGACAGATGCTTAGCCAGTCCAGCCGCAAAGCGTTGCCGCAGGTGATCCAGTTTTCGGAATCGAGCGGCAGAAACTCCGCCAGCGCTAGTTTCTGCCCGCGATAAAGATCGTCGCATTGATATTCCGCGATAATGAGGGCTAGGCGCGCGATCTCGGCGGGGAATTCACGCAGCTCGATGCCGCGAAAATTCGTGAGCGGAATATCGGACGCGCGCTCGATCTCATCGCGCCGCCGGTTTATTTCAGCCTCTATGGCGCGCATCTGCTTGTAAGCGATGACCAGGAAATTACCGCTGCCGCACGCGGGATCGAACACCCTGATCCGCGCCATGCGATTGCGCAGGTTCAACAGCTTGCGTGCATTGTCGCCAGCCTCTTCCAACGTCTTGCGCAGATCATCCAGAAAAAGCGGGTTCAACACTTTCAGGATATTCGGCACGCTGGTGTAGTGCATGCCAAGCGCGCCGCGTTCTTCGTCGTCCGCAACGGCCTGGATCATCGATCCGAAAATATCCGGATTGATCTGTTTCCAGTCCAGCCCCCCGATATGCAGCAAATACGAGCGTGCGATCTTGCTGAATTTCGGAACATCCGCGCTGCCGCCGAACAGGCCTCCGTTCACATAGGGAAAGGCGTCCGCCCAGGGCTTCAGGTTCGCCGCTGCGCGATCCGCAATTTTCGTATTCATGGCGCGGAAAATTTCGCTGATGACGAAATCCGTGTCGGATGAATCCCGCGCGCTCATCTGATCCACGGTGGATGTGAAACGGCCCTGACCATGGAAAATGCCGGTGTCCTCGGCAAAGAAGCAGAAGATCAGCCGCGCCATGAAATGGTTCATTTCCGCCCGGCGGTCGGCGGCGCCCCAATCGGGGTTGTCTTTCAGTAGCTCCACATAAAGCTTGTTCAGCCGGCCTGTCGCCCGGATGTCGAAGGCGTTTTCCTTAATCTGCTTGACGGTGCTGATGCCGGCCAGCGGCAACAAATGGGCGAACATATCACCGAGCTTTTCAAACGGACAGGCGAAGCCGCCGCCGTCGACAAGATCCTCGGCCTCCACCATCTCGCCATCCGTCGCGAGAATGAACTTCGCCTTGGCGCTGATGGTCTTGGGGCTGGCGCGGAGCTTTGCCAGGGTCGCGCTTGTCTCGCCCGGCGCGCATACCGCAAGGTGGATATTGTTTCGCTGCAGCACCCCACCCGGCACGTCTGACCCGTTGGAGGCGCCTTTGCGAAGCTTTTTAATAGTGGCCTCTGGATTGCCAAAGGCAGCCAGAAACGCCCAGGGGAATTCTTCCGCATCGAACGGCGCGGCGGCAAGCTGTGAGACCGCTTCTTCAATTTCGACGGGATTCATGCGAGGCTTTCGGACGTTTGCTCAGGCTTTAGCAGTAGGAGCATTTCCTATTCGGCTGCAAGGGCGTCCGATTCCAGGTCATACGCCGCACCATCAGGCTCGTTATCTGTTGGCGTAGAGCCGTCCCCGCTCCTGACCACCTTCAGCCCGGTCTTGAGCTCGATCAACTGCGCCAGCGCCTCCTTGCGCGCTTCGTAGAAGCTTTCGAATGCATCTTCGTACAGCAATTGTGCGTCGATGCGGTGTGTACCCAGGACCGCGCCGAGATCGATGGCCCCTCCGTGCGCGGCGCCGTACTCGTCGAGTTCGGTTTTTAGCCGCTTGAGGTATCCCGACGGCGCGCCGCCGCCAATGATCTGGTTGGTCTCGCGGAAGAGGGGCGTCTTGTTGACGATCGTGTCGTAGCGCTCTTGCGGGATGCCATTCTTCTTGGCCCAGGCTTGCGGGAAAATATGGTGGATGTCGATCGGCCGATCTTCGCGCACGAGACGATGAGCCGGTGTGCCTGTCCTGAAGTCCTGGCAGCCCTCATGCAGCAACGCCGCATAGATAGCTTTATAGCCCGCCGCGATCCGCGTGGTCAGTCGATCCATGCGATCGGCGCGGATGCTGATTTCCTCAATTGCGCGCGGTAGCGGCCCTTCATTGCGGAGCCATGGGAGTAGCTCGAGCACGTCACGGGCAACCCGCGTATCTGTGCTCGATCCGTAGGTTTCACCGAGTGAGATGCACCAGAACCAACGCTCGAGCCTCTGCGTCGCGGCAGCGTTCAGTTCATGGCCGTCCCACAGCGCATAGACAGCCGCGAGCGTCTTCGCCGCCGGCAGGTATGGCACATCGCGGCTATGCGTGATGTGAAGGCGATTGAAAAAATGCCGCGCCTTTATGAAGCCTTCTTCGATAGCAGCGGCGTTACTTTGATAGCTGGTGCATCGAAGCTGCAAGAGGGCATCGGCGTTTATGCGAACCGCAGGAACCCGCTTGGGATCAGTCTCTCCCTTCACAATCGCCGCTTGACGCTCTTCATAGGTTTGAAGCAGCGCCGCGACTTGCAGCACGTCGCGCTCGGAGAGGTCTTGGAAAACCCCCTCCTTTTCGATCCCTCGAATGCGGGTTAGCCGCCCTTCGTGCAACTCGTCTGTCTTCGGCGCCCGGCCCTTTTGCTTGATGAAATTTTCGATATCGGTGCCGCGCAGATCTTCCCGAAGATCGAACGTGTCGGCGGCGAACATCGCCGTCAACAGTTCAAAGGCGTCAAGCTTTTTGCCACCGACATTGACCTTCTCGAAAACGGTGCAGACCGCTTCGCGAGAATTCTCTTTATCGAGCTGGATAACCGGAACCATGTAGTCGCGGATACGGTCGAGAATCTTATCGAAGGCGCTGTAAGTCGCAAAACCTTCTTCGCCATGCGTTTGCTGATACTCCATGAACCAACGCATCGCATCGAGCGTCCGGTTAAGCGGAAACATATGTTGGCTGTGCTGCAGCTGCGGTGTACTCAAATCGAGGACGATGTCCTGATTGAAGTTCGTCTTTACTTTCATGTCCGCAGGAGTCGTGACGATCGCATGCTCAAGTCGGCCGCCCGATGATCGCGCTCGCTTCATGTCCATGAAGTAATAAACGCTCATCGCCCGCCCTTTGGCGTTCTGGGTCTGTACGGGCGTTTGAGATTTCAAGACCTGGTAACAGGTGGTCATGCGCTGCTGTCCATCCAGCAGCAAGGTTTCCGGTTCGCGTCCGGTCGAGGGAGCTGTTTCCAGCGCGCGCGGCTTGAACTTTACCTCGCCGCCAGTCTGCAAAGTGAGGATGGCCCCGATTGGGAAACCCGAGCCAATTGAGCCAATCAGGCCCCGAATGCCCTCGTCCGTCCATACCCAGTCTCTTTGAAAGTCAGGAAGCTGCAGCTTCTCGCTCTCAATCTGGTTCAAAAGGTCCTTGAGACTGACAGGATTGGTCTTGAACATGTGCACCCCCGAAGCAGCAGAGCTTGTACCATCGGGCCGACGACGCGACCAAGCAATACGGGTGGAGACACACCAAAGTGGGTCACCCTCTATCTATCGGTTAGCCAGCAATCGGGAACATTGCCGTCGGGTTTCGAGGCTCCAGAGTTGATTTCCGCGGCGCTGAAAGTTGGGCGGCGAAGTACGCGTCGAGGTGGCTTTGACGATACATCGCCCGACTGCCAAGGCGGGTGCAAAGCGGGCCAGTTCCCTCATGAAATTTCCGCGCCAGGGTTTGCGGAGCGATGATGAGACCACGCTCGGTCAAGTAGGCCGCTGCATCGTTGCGGGAGAGCAGTGGGTCGGATGGATCAGTAGATACGTTGGTCATCGAAATATTTCCTTGCGATGGATCGGTGTTCGCAAGCATTCCCAGACGATGGCGGCCTTCAACAGTTTTGCAGTTTCCGGCGCCGCGTAGTTGTTTCCGGATCCGTACGGAAACACGCGGAAACAGGATGAGACGGGCTCTCACGGATTTGCCAGTGCCGGATGATTGACCGACGCGAGAATCTCGTGCACGAAAAGTACGCTTTTCCGCAGAAATTCGCGGAAAATGGACTCAAACCCCTACATTCTTGCTTTTTCTCAGTACCGATGACGGTACCGCGCAAGCGCTTAATCCGTAAAAAGATCATTCTTTCAAGTAGCTTGCGCGAGTGCGTGAGTTATCTTCTGGGTTCTGAATAGCGATGAGCCCATCGTTGATCTAAAGGTCTTCCGGCACAGAGGTTTCGCCGCGTCGGTGGTGACGCTGGCCGTGGCGTTCGGCGCCTTCTTCGCCAGCGTATTGATCCTGCCGCTCTGGCTGCAGCAGAACATGGGCTACACGGCCACCTGGGCCGGATACGCCACAAGCATCATGGGCGTTCTGGCGCTGATCTCGTCGCCGCTTGTTGGTAAGGCCGTGGACAAGTTCGATCCGAGGCTCATCGTGTCTTTGGGCGTCGTCGGCATGGGACTCGTCATGCTCTGGCGGCAGACCTTCACGCTCGAACACACCTTCGTGCAGTTGGTGCTGCCGACCTTGATGTTCGGACCGTTCCTCGTGATGCTCATCGTCCCCGTCACCGGCATCGTCATGGCGAGCGTGCCGGTGAACGAACAGGGAAACGCGGCGGGCCTATCGAACTTTCTGCGCACGCTGGCGGGCGCGATCGCCTCCGCAATCGTACAAACGGGCTGGGCCAATTCTATGCGCGAAAACCAGACCGAACTGGTCGGCGGTATGCGTCAGCAACAGGCGGCGCTGGATCAGATGGTGGCGAATGGATTGCCGCCCCAAACGGCGTTGTCGACGCTGAATGGCATAGTCGAGCAACAAAGTATGATGCTGGCGACGCTCGATATGTTCCACGCCATTGCGCTGTGCTTTTTCTTTGCGGCTATGTTGATCTGGCTGGCGCCGAAACCGACGGGGCCGATCGATTTAAGCGCAGGGCACTAATCACTTCCATTCCCCGAATATTCAGGGGCTTGCCGCCTGCGTGTTATATGTAATACTATAACATTATGCGGGGCGCAGTTATCGACCAAAGCGAGCGGAAGGGGTGGGGCCACGGCCTCGTGCGTTTGCTCGCGCTGCTGGCCGTTGCGCTGCACGTGTTCACGATTTCGGGGCACGTCCACGTCCCACAGTTCGGGCCCGCCGCCGCCCAACATGCCGCAAGTCATGATGCCGGTCGGGTCTGGGGCGCGCAATCAGGCGAGCTGGCGGCCCAAGCCGCCGCTCACATCCAGCATACCCTCTCAGGCCCCACAGATCCCGCACCGTGCGTCTTCTGCCAGACCTTGGCGTCCGCAGGCGCAGGGATCGCCCCGAACGCGCCGATGCTGGCTCTATGGCTCGGCGTCGCAGCGCTCATCGCCGCGCTTCTGGGCCAGCGCCAAGTCGTACTGCAACGTCTGACCATTTGGCGCAGCCGCGCGCCGCCGCATCGTCTCTGATCGACCTTCAACCGCATTGATCAATGCGCCTTGCGCGCGGCTGTTCGCTATTTTGAAAGCGCTCTCCGCCGCGCCGGCGCCCAGAGACGGCAGACCTCCCCATGAAACATCTTTATCTCTCCGCCGCTTTTGCAGCGCTCGCCACAGCATCTCCTGCATTCGCCGGCGCCGATCATGACGACATCGTCGTCACCGCCCCGTTGGAAGGGTCGCGCATCGAAAGCGCGCAAGGCGCGACAATCCTGCGCCGCGACGACATCTTACAGAATCTGAATGGCGGTCTGGGCGACACGCTCGCAGGGCAGCCCGGCATTTCGACCACTTTCTTCGGCGCGGGCGCCAGCCGGCCGATCATTCGCGGCCTCGGCGAAGATCGCGTGCGCGTGCTCGAAAATGGCATCGGCGCCATCGACGCCTCCACCGCCAGCCCAGACCACGCCGTGACGGCGGATGGGCTCGACGCCTCACGCATTGAAATTCTGCGCGGCGGGGCGGCTTTAGCCTATGGCGGCAACGCCGTGGGCGGCGTCGTCAATGTGATTGACGAGTCCATCCCCACGCGGTCGCGCGGCAAGGTCTATGGCGATGCACTGGCGTCCTATTCGACTGTGAACGAAGGCGCCCAGGGCGCGATCAAGCTGGGCGCCGAAGCGGGCGGCTTCGCGTTTACATTATCGGGCTCCGCGCGCGAGACAAACGATTACGACATCCCCGGCAACACCAATAGCGACGGCGCGGGCACGGAAGGATTCGCACCCAATTCCTTCACCAGTCTGCGCACGGCGGGGATAGGGGCGTCGAGAATCGGCGATTGGGGCTATGCCGGCTTGGCGGTGAAAAACATCAAGAACAAATACGGCCTCCCGCCCGAAGGGCCGGGCGAGGCCGGCGGCCGCATCGAAATGGAGCAGACGCGCATAGAATCGCGCGGCGATCTCAAGGTGGATCTCGGCTTCTTCAATCGCTTGGATTACGGCTTCCAGCATTCGGACTACGAACACACCGAGTTTGAGAGCGACGGCGCAGCCGGCACACGCTTTGAAAGCAAGGGGTGGGAAGGGCGCGTGGAGGCGCATCACGGCGACGGAAAGCTGAAGGGCGCCATCGGCCTGCAATATTCCGACGTGGATTTCGCCGCCTTCGGCGAAGAGGCTTTCATCACGCCCACCAACACCAAGGATGTCGGACTGTTCGTGATTGAACGCTGGGACAATGGCGGCTGGGGCCTGGAAGGCGGCGCGCGCTATGAGCGCCGCGAACTCGACAACGAGACAGCCGGCAAGCGCACGTTCGACAGCGGCAGCGCCTCGGGCAGCGTGTTCTTACGCCCACTCGACGGGTTGTTCGTTTCTGCGACGGCGGCGTACACGCAACGCGCGCCGACCCAGATCGAATTGTTCTCGGACGGCCCGCATCTGGCGACCGCGAATTACGAGATCGGCGATTCCAGCATGAAGCAGGAAAAAGCGTTCTCGATCGAATTGTCCACCCGCTACGACAAGGGGCCGTGGAGCGTTGAACTCAATGTCTTCAATGCGGAGTTCGAGGATTACATCGCCTTGCTCAATCGCGGCGACTTCTTCTGGTTGAACGAAGATTTGGAATTGTCGGGTTTCGCCGCCGTGGAGGATGATCCCTCAATTACGGCCGATTCCGAAGTGCTCCCCGTCTTTGCCTTCTCGCAACGCGACGCGACCTTCACCGGCGGCGAATTTTCCGTGAAGCGGGACTTGTTCGAAGCGGCGTCGTTCAAGGTGTCGGGCGATGCGCAAATCAGCATCGTCAACGCGTCATTCGACGGCGGCGGCAAGGTCCCGCGCATTCCACCGCGCTTCATGACCTTCGGCGTCACGGCGGAGAGCGTGAAATGGACGGGCCGCGTCGAAGTGCAAGATTTCGCCAAGCAAAGCGATGTCGCGGACTTCGAAACCACAACGGACGGCTACACCTTTCTAAACGCCAGCCTAGCCTTCCGGCCATTCGGGGAGGAAAAGGATCTGACGCTCCGGATCGACGGCCGCAATCTTGGCGATGAAGAGGGCCGCGTCCATTCCTCCTTCTTGAAGAATGATCTGCCGCTGCCAGGGCGAGACATCCGGTTCACAATCGCCAGTTCGTTCTAAGTCTAAAGGGCGGCAGGCTTTCGGACGGCTTAGGGCGCGCTTCGGTGCGCCCTTTGTCGTTATTGGCGCAGTGAATGCAGGATTCCTACCTGCGCGAACGCAGATTCGGCTTGACCGTTTGCCAGCACCCTAGGCAAATTGCGCGCAACCAAACACTAAGAGCGCCGGGTCAACGGGCCAGAACCAATTCGGGAGGAGAGACCAATGAACGCCCCACTAGAGAGACTGCCCGTAAAGGCGCGCTCGCCGCTGCCGCCCTACACCAAGGGCTGGTATTGCGTCGCTGAGAGCAACGAAATCGAAGTCGATAAGATGAAGCCTGTTTCCTATCTTGGAAACCAGTTCGTCGTGTATCGTACGCCGGACGGCGTGGCCCATGTCGCTGACGCCTTTTGCCCACACCTCGGCGCACACGTCGCCAGCCATGACGGCAAGATGGAAAACGGCGAGATCGTCTGCCCCTTCCACAAATGGCGCTTCTCGGGCGAGACGGGCCTGTGTCAATCCGTTCCATATTCTGAGAAACCGGCTGGTAAGGTTGGCCTCACCGTGTATCCAACCCGCGAAGTCTCCGGCATGGTGCTGATGTATTTCGACATCGAGGGCGGCTCGGCGGATGACCTGCCGCCTTTCAAAGTCGACTTCCTGAACGAAGGCGAGTGGACCCTAGACCTCGACAAATCCTGGATCATCTATGCCCACCCACAGGAATTCCTGGAAAACATCTTCGACCCGGCGCACCTCACGCAATTGCACACGGGCACGGTCATTCCCGAATATGAGAGCATCGTCGAAAACGAGTCCGGCATCGTCGTGACGCTAAATTTCGGCAAGGCGCAGGAATTCCCGGTGGAGAATATCGTCGTGGAATACGGGGCCTTGAGTACAGCCGTGCAATATACATATGGCACCAACTTCACGGTGAACTCGCTCACCAGCTTCACGCCGATCGACGAGGAACGCACGTTCCAGCGCACACGCGTTTATGTGAAGAAGACGGACAATCCGGAAATCGACAAGATGATCGGCGCCGCCTATTCCGCGCGTCTGGTCATGGAGATCGAGCAGGATCTGAAAGTGCTCGACTACAAAAAGCACGTGACGAACCCGAAGCTCTGCCTTGGCGACGGCCCGATCTATCATTTCCGCCGCTATGCGCAGAAATTTTATCCGCAGGGCTCGGCGGCGATCGCTGCTGAATAGCGTTTTGCGAACGCTGAAAATAAAGCGGCGGCGGGTGTGAGCTCGCCGCCGTTTTTGTTTGTTTGTTGCCGAAGGTCTTGAACTCCAACGTCATCCTGGGGCGGGGCGAAGCCCGCGCCCGGGATCCAGGCCCCCGTTGCTTTGGTGGTTTGAAAAAAAGGTCGCGCCATCGAAGTGTGAGTCTTCAGGCCGCTGGTGTTTCGTCGCCCTGGATGCCGGGCCCCGCCGCTGAGCGGCAGTCCCAGGATGACGGCGTGTTGGAGCGCTGCCCCTTCGGTGCGGCGAGGGCGCGCTTCCCGCTATTCGCGCTCACGCCTTCCGCACGCCGCCATAAATCATCTTGCGCACTGCGATCGGGAACAGCAGCGCACGGACGAACCAGGGCGAGAACTTCACCACTTTGCCATTGGGCTGATAAACTTTCAGCTCACCCTTTTGCGGGCCGATGATCGATCCCCAGCGCACGTCTGGCGCTTTGTAGGTTTGCATCGTCTCAGGCTTGCCGGCGAGCAGCGCCGCGACATTGGCCACCAAAATGCGATAGGCCCAATTCCGCGCCGAGGAGCGGTTTTTGTCCGTCGCCGCCACATCGCCGATGGCGAAAATATTTGCAGCGCCCTGCACGCGCAAATTTGGCTCGACCCTCACAAAGCCGTCTTCATCCAGCAGATCGTTCGGCAGGAAGCCGGTGTTCGGTTTCGCCGCGCCTGTGGCCCAGATGATCGCGTCGGCGGTGAAAGGCTTCTGACCGGTCGAAAACTCGATCGCGCCGCTATCGATTGTGCGCCGCCGTGCGGGCTCTGGCGCGATGGCGCGATGATTGGCGTGGATCTGCACCTTACGCGCTTTCAGGATGTTTAAAACATCCGCCCGCGCGGGTTCCGGATAGCCCGGCAGCGGGATCTCCCCGGAATGGAAGAGGTGGATCTGCTTGTCGGGATAGGCTTCCGCCAGATTGGCCGCGGCGCCGACGCCACAGGGGCCGCCGCCCACCGCCGCGATGATTGAAGCGTCCGCCATGCGCTTGGCGTCGTCTTTCAGGCGCTGTTCGATGCCCGCCACGTCTCGGAATTCGTCGTCGCGCCAAAAGCCGTTGGTGATGCCGGTGGCTATCACCAAGACGTCATAGCTTTCGGTGCTTTTAGCGCCGTCCGGCGTCTCCAGCGCGATTTGGTGTTTCGCCGGGTCGATGCTGGTCGTGCGCGCATTGACGATGCGCACGCCCTCCAAGCCCTTGAAGCGCTTAAAGTCGGTGAGGAAGTCTTCCTTCCAGCGCTCCGGCCGCGTGACGCGCATGCCGAGCTCCTGGCCGCTGATGAGCGCCGGCTTGGTTGAGATCGCCACGATCTCATAGGTCTTGGGCAGATGCACAGCGGACAGCACGCCCGCTTCGCCGAAGCCTACAATAACGATCTTGGGTTTGGCTTTAGACACGAATCTGCTGGCCCCCATGCGACATTGGAATGTTTATCCCATGCACGATTCCGGGGGCTGCGTCGCAGACAAAAGGGATGGAGTTCACGATGCGGCAGGCGGCGGTGGCGTTGCCGCCGGCGCCGGGACTGTCCGCCTTGAAGCGATCTTCGGAATGCACGCTGACATGCACAATCGGGTTGCCGGTGATGACGACTGCGTGACAGCCCTCGCCTTCGGGCGGATAGGGCCAGTCCGGCGCACAATCATTGTCGATGCGGGTGATGTGTTCGACCACGAACAGTTTCTTGCCCTTGTGATGGCCGGCGACTTCGAAGCGAAACGCGCCCTGCGTGCCTTTTTCAAACACGCCCATGCCCGGCGCGGTGACGTCCTTCTCCAGCGGACGGCGCTCGACCAAGGTCGTCACCTCATCCACCTTGTGGTTCAGCGCATCGCCCAGCGCGCGGACCATCGGCCCCCAGACCATTTTTAGGCCGAACTCATGCAGCATCGGCGGCGTCACATCCATCGGCAAGCCAAAGCCCACGACGTTGCGCACGATGTCCGGCTGATCGTAATGCTGATAATTCATGATCTCCTGGCTGCGGATCTCGGTGATGTCCGATGAGATCGCCGAGAGCAGGAACGGCAGACTGTCCATGCCCCAACCCGGATCGATGCCGGAGGCCATGAGCGAGGCGCCGGACTTCTCGCAGATTTCCTTGATCTGGGTTTGCAGCGGCTCCGGCGTCGTGGCCGCGTATTGCATCAGATACATAGTCGATGTGACGACGTTCACGCCCGCGCGCAAAAACTCCAGCACTTCCTCGATCGCGTCCTCAAAGCGCGCTTCGGCCAGCGACGCATAGACCATCGCGTCGGCGCCGGCGGCCAGGAGGCCACGCCAGTCGCGCGTGCCCTTCACGCCGGTGACGACATCCATCCCAGCCAGCTCGCCGGCGTCCTTGCCGATCTTGGCCTCAGAATTGACGACGACGCCGACCAGTTCCAGGCCCTGGTGGCTCAGGACAGCCCTTATGGCCGGGGCGCCGACATTGCCTGTGCCCCAAACGATGACGCGCTTTTTCATGATCTCTCCCCGCGAGGTTTTTGCTTTTTATCGGGGGAAACTAAAGCATTTGCTGAAAAATCCTAGCCGGATTTCCTTCTGAAAAGACGCGGATTCTATCCGTCGCAGCGAAGAGCGTTCATCCGGGCATGTAAAGCTGCGCCGCCTTGCCGCCGTCCACGTCCAGGCAGACGCCGTTCACATAGCTGGAATCGTCCGACAACAAAAAGCGGATGGCCCCGGCCAATTCTTCGGGCTTGGCGCCGCGGCGGGCTGGGATCGCATTCTCAACCGCGTTCAGCGCATCCGGCTGGGTTTTATAGAAGGCCGCATTGCCCGGCGTCATCACCATGCCCGGCGCGATGGCGTTGACGCGCACATTGTGCGGCGCGGCCTCCATGGCGGCGACTTTCGAGAACTGAATAAGCGCCGCCTTCGAGGCGGAATAGGCGCCCATATAGCCCATGGCGCGGCGGCCATTGGTGGAAGAGATGTTGACGATCGCGCCCGACTTTTGCGGGATCATGATGCGCAGCGCCGCCCGCGTGCCGGTAAACACCGCATCGGCGCCGGCCGCAAATGTGGCGCGCCAATCTTCGTCGGAGGCGGAGACGATCTCACCCATCGTCACCTTGGCGGCGTTGTTGACGAGCCCATCCAGCCGGCCATGTTTTTTCGCCACGGCCTGAATGGCGGCGTCGAAGGCGGCGCTGTCCGCCACATCCACGGACGCGGTCTCCACCTGGCCGCCGGCGGCGCGGATCTCGGCGGCGGCACGCTCCAGCACATCGGCGCGGCGCGCGAACATGGCGACGATGGCGCCGTCCGCCGCCAGGCGCTTGGCCGTGGCCAGGCCGATGCCATCGCTGGCGCCGGTGATGATGATGACTTTGCCGCGCATGGCTCGCTCCCTCTTATATTTTCGTTTCTGCGCCCATCGATAGGCCAAAGCGGCGTCTGCGAACAAGGGCGGAAACGGGGGCGCAGCGGCGGATAGGGCCGCCCAGTCATGTTTTGGAAACGCTGAAGACGCTAGGGTGCACTTGTGTAACAAATGCGAAAGCGCAAAGTCCAAAAAGCAAAAGCGTCCAATGTCGAGGGAGTGATCATCGCGAATGTATAAGCGTATCCTGCTTGCCTATGACGGTTCGCGCGAAGGCCGGAGGGCGCTGCGCGAAGGCGCGCTCTGGGCCAAGCGCTCCGGCGCCGAAGTGTTTGTGCTGGCGATCACAGCGCCGATGGCCTCCGTCGATCCGATGGGCGCGCCGCTGCCGCCGACCGGCGAACACGAAGAGATCCTGCGCGAGGGCCTGGCCAAAGCGGCGGAGTTCGGGCTGAAGGCCAAGGGCGAAGTCGTCACCGGCCAGCCGGTCGACATCATCAGACGCTACGCCAACGGATGGAAAGCGGACCTTGTTGTGGTCGGCCACCGTAAGCGGCAATTGCTCGAGCGCTGGTGGTCCGGCCCGAGCCATTCCGTGCTCAGCGATCATTTGAATTGCAGCTTGCTGATCAGCCTAAACCAGATCGACGACGCGGCGGCGATGCGTGAGCTTGCGACGATGGAGGGGGAAGCGGCGAGAATGGGGGGATAGGGGTTACGCTTCCATCGCGTGTCCACCTCAAAAGACGCACCACCGTTCATCCCGGCGAAAGCCTGGACCCAGAGATCATAGAACACAACGGATCGCACATTTACACGCGCAGCTTACGTGAGTACGCCCAGTTTCCCTTGGGCGCCGGCTTGCGCCGGGATGAGCGGTGGAGGTTTTAGAAGAGCAGGGCCAACCTGGCCCTGCTTACAATGACGCGAGCGTCACCCTCGCATCGCGGGCGGCCTGGAACGGTTCGTTCAAAATAAATCCGTATACGGGATAGGCCCTGTTCCCCAGATCGTTCACCGGCGGATACCAAACCCGCACCTGGCTCCAATCATTGGCGGCCGAGACGTCGCGCACCAAGGCGCCCATTTGGATCTCGCCGCGATTCATCCAATTCGCATGGTCCACCAGAACTTCGCGCTTGGAGCGCAATTCCACCACCACCGCGACATGGCCAAAGCGTGTGCCGCCCATCACCATGACGGCGCCGGGCTCGGGCTTGCGGTCGCGCTTGTAACGGCCCGCGGCTAGATGCCACCACAAACGGGCGTTGCCGGACAGCGAAAGTCCGCTGCGCATCCGGGCATAGGGAGCACATTGCAGACCGCCGCCGATACCCAGGATGACGGGCTTCGGCGCCGGCGCGATGGGCGGTTCGGCGGCTATGGTTTCTAAGAGGGGCGGGAGTTCGGACGGAATCTCGGCGGCCGGCGCGGGCGGGAGTGCGCTCTCGGCGGCGGCGCGGGACAGGCCGGGAGCCTGGGCGAGCAGATCTGGACGATCGTTGCAGAGCGCGAAGAGCGCGCCGGCGGCGAATAGGCCCACGGCCGCGAACAGCGGAGAGTGTGCTCTCATGATCCTGCGTCCTTCCATACGCCCGCTCGTCACGGACGCGCCAATATCAAGGGGCGATCGCTCGCCCGCAGGCCGAAGGTGCAGGTTCCGGACCGCATCGCGCGGTTGGAGAAAAAATGCCTCCGATCAAGGGGTTCTATAGCTAATCCCCGGCGGCGAGACGCTCTTGTTCGCGCCCTTGGCGAGCACATTCCCCACGCAATCGGCAATGGGGCGCCGTTTTGGGACAGCTGAAGCCGGCGCGGGCCCTCAGACCTTCTGGGAGAGCGCGATCGCTGTACGGCAGCCGAACTTGATGAAGGCCGTGAGCAGAGAATAAGCGGGCGCCGCGGCGGCGCCATTGGCCTGGGCGTAGTCGCGATGGGCGATCTCTTCGTCGCGGAAGCGGCGGATCTTGTCGGACAGCGCAGGGTCGCGGTCGCCCAATTCAGTCAGCTGGGAATTGTAATGGTCCTCGATCACCGTCTCGACCGCTTCGGTGCAGGCGTGGGCGGCCTTCTCGCCGAGCAGCGCGGTGGCGGCGCCCAGCGCAAAGCCGGCGGCGTCCCAGAGCGGGGTCATTAAGGTTGGCCGCGCCTCACCCAGGCGGATCATGGCCTCGAAGCTCTTGAGGTGTTCCTTCTCGCCGTCCTCCATTTCGGCGGTCTTGGCGGCGATAGTCTGCGTCGCGCTGGCCCGGCCGAAAATGGCGCGTTGGCCGGCATAGATCGCCACGGCCCCACGCTCGCCCGCGTGATCGACGCGGATCATCTCCGCGCGGCGGCGGGCGAAGTCGGACTGGGATGGGCGAAGGTCTGCGGTCATGCGGGCTTTCTAGCGGCGAACGCGCTCAATGCGGTTAGCCCCAGAGATATAAGGGCGTTGTAGCCCGCCATCGAGAGGCCCAGGAGGCGCCAGGGCGCTTCGTCGCACCGGATCACGCGTTGCGGCCCCGCCAGCGCGGCGTTGAGGTCTTGCGGCTGAAAGCGGCCTGCCCCGCCGGAGCAGATCTCAGGGCCCGGCCAGAACTTCCACTCCACGCCGGCATGGAACGCGGCGAGTCCGGCGCCATAGAGAAACCCGAGCGCGATGAGGATCGTGAAGAGCTGGGCTTGGCGGGCGTTCGGACGAAAGCGGTTTGCGGCCAACGCCGCAGCGCTCAAAGCGATGACGGACCAATAGACCTCGCGCTGGCGCAGGCACAAATGACAGGGCGCATAGCCGGCCGCCTGAAACGCGTGCGCGGCCGCCAGCATGAGCGCCGAGACGCCAAGCGCCGCCAGCGGCCAGCGCCTGGGCGTCAACCATGGGCGGAAGCGCCAGGGGGCAGCAAAGGAGCGTGAAGCGCGACGCGGCATGAGAGTGCTCATGACCCGAAGAAATTGAAATTTTGACCGGCGGCGTATGCGGCGAAGGCAAGCGCGCTGAAATAGAGAATGGTGAGACCGATCATCGCGTAACCCCCGAGGACGATCAGGCCGTCCCGTTGAGATATGCCGGTTGACAGCAACAAAACCGCGACGCCGGGCAATGTATTCGAGAACGGGATGAAGCCCAAGGGCGCCATCAACAAAACGCCTGCCGCAATCAGCGCGAGTCCGTTCAGCCGGTTGATCACGGCGCTATTGGTCAGGATCGACAGCCGCGGCTTGAAAAATCGGTCAATTTTGCGGAGCAACCGTACGCCGCGCTCCAGGACTGGCCGCAATTTTGCGCTTTCCATGCGTCGGTCGGCGAGAGTCTTGGGTAGCCACGGCAGCGTATTCAGCGTCACAGCGACGCCGATCAAAATGATGCCCGCGCCGAAAACAGTTGAGACGCCGGGAATGGAGACTGGGAACAGAAACGGCAGCGACATCAGCCCGCACAAAAGCAACAAGCCGTTTTCGCCCATGATCGTCAGCAATTGGCGCAGCGTGATGTGCTCGCCGTCGATCGACTTGATGACGTCTTCCAGAAGCTCGCTGGTCTTGCGGGTCGTGTCCTTGAAGCCGATAGCCGTCGTCATTGAATGGGCGTTCCTTTTACTTCGAAGGCGGGGCGCCGAGCAGAGACGCAGCGGAGACGGCCGAATGAGCGTGGTTCAAATTCTATGCCTAGCAGCCGGACGCCTCGAAGCAAGAGGCGCGCCATATCGGCCTATCCTAGCTGAAAAGTGGACGCAGGCGTAAACGAGAGAAAGCGGGCGCTCATGCCCCCCAGCGCAAACGCGGATGGCGCTTGGCGTAGAACATCCAGACCCGCCAGGCCAGCAGCAGCGCTGCGACGCCCGCATAAACGAGCGGCGGGCGGTGGTCGGCTTTGACGAGCAGATAATAATGCAGCACGCCAGCCGGTGCGATGAGGTACATCAGCTGGTGCAGACGCTTCCAGCGGTGCGGCCCCATGGAGCGCCGGATGCGGTCAAGCGATGTGATCGCGAGCGCGATCAGCGCCAGGAACGCCGCCATGCCGATCGTGATGAAGGGGCGCTTCAGGATGTCCTTACCGATCTCGGCCCAATCCATCTCTTTGTCGATGAAGAGGTAGGAGGAGAGGTGCATCAGCACCATCGCGAAGGCCCACAGGCCGATCGTACGGCGATGCCGGACCAGCCAGGGCTGGCGCGTGATCTTGGACACCGGCGTAACCGCGAGCGTCACCAACAGCATTTGCAGCGCCAGCACGCCGGATTGCCGCACCAAGGCTTCAACAGGGTTCGCGCCGAGCGCATCGTTGAGGAGTCGATAGATCAACCACGCCGCGGGCGCGGCGCATAAGAAGCCGATGAACCAGCCGATAACACGATCGCGCCACACTCTATCGCGCAGCAGACCGGCCGTCGGCGAAGGCATCAGTAAAATCTCCGCAGATCCATCCCCGAATACATGCTGGCGACTTGCTCTCCATAGCCGTTGAACATCAAGGTGGGGCGGCGGTTGAACTCGCCGATGCGCCGCTCTTTCGCCTGAGACCAGCGCGGATGATCGACTTTAGGATTTACGTTCGCGTAAAATCCGTATTCATCCGCCGCCATCTGCTTCCACGTAGTTGGCGGCATTTTTTCGACGAGGCTGATCCGCACGATCGATTTGATGCTCTTGAAGCCGTATTTCCATGGCGCGACGAGCCGGATCGGCGCGCCGTTCTGATTGGGCAGCACGTCGCCGTAGAGTCCGACGGCCAGGATCGCCAGCGGGTTATTGGCTTCGTTGATGTGGAGGCCCTCGCGATATGGCCAATCCAGAACGCCCGAACGCTGGCCCGGCATCTGTTTCGGATCGTTCAAGGTTTCAAACGCCACATAGCGCGCTTTGGATTGCGGCTCGACGGCGTTCAGGAGGCTGCGCAGCGGGAACCCGATCCAGGGAATCACCATGGACCACGCTTCGACGCAGCGCAGGCGATAGATGCGCTCTTCCAGCGGGTAGGTCTTCAGGATGTCTTCGATGCCGAAGGTCTTGGGCTTATCGCAGAGGCCGTCCACCGTGATCGTCCACGGGCTGGTTTTCAGTTTGCCTGCGTTTCTCGCCGGATCGGCCTTGTCCGTCCCGAATTCATAGAAGTTGTTGTACGTGGTGACGTCCTCTTTCGGCGTCAGCGCGTCGGCCGCCTTGTAGGGACCGGGCTTGAACGCGAGGCCGGCGGCGCTTGCGGCCCCTGCGCCGAGCGTAAGTCCCAGCCCCGCAGCCGAGCCTGCGCCAGCGGCCAGGAATTCCCGGCGGCGCAGGTACAAGGATTTGTCGGTGACGTCGCAATCCTTCAGATCGGGCGCAGAGCGGATGAGCATAAGGACTTCCCAAGATTGGGCCAAAATCGGCTGTAGACCTACTATACGCGCGAAGAGGGCTCTCCGGTTCCCTCTCACGCAATTTTGATGTGCGCGTGATCGGATCGCCAGACGGCAAAACGGCGCTCCCACCGAAGCCGGAGCGCCGCAAAGCTCTTAAGGTCGCCGGTTGCGTTTAAGCGTCGAAGCGGTCCGCGTTCATCACCTTGGTCCAGGCCGCGGCGAAGTCTTTCACGAACTTCTCCTTGGCGTCAGACTGGGCATAGACTTCGGCGTAAGCGCGCAATTGGGCGTGCGAGCCGAAAATCAGGTCAACCCGAGAGGCCGTATACTTCAAGGCGCTCGTTTTTGAGTCGCGTCCCTCGTAGGCATTGTCGCCCGTAGGCGCCCAGACCGTCTCCAGGTCGAGCAAATTGACAAAGAAGTCATTGCTCAACACGCCGACCCGAGACGTGAACACGCCTTTTTTGGAATCGCCGGTATTCGCACCGAGAACTCGCAAGCCGCCAACCAAGGCCGTCATCTCCGGACCCGTTAGGGTCAGAAGTTGCGCCTTATCGATCAACGCATCTTCCGGCTTCATGAACTGCATCTTATTCGGGTTGACGTAGTTCCGGAAGCCATCGGCGCGAGGCTCCAGCGGTGCGAAGGACTGAGTGTCGGTTTGCTCTTGGCTTGCGTCAGCGCGGCCTGGTTTGAACGGGATTTTCAAATCCACGTCGGCAGCCTTTGCAGCCTTTTCGATCGCCGCGTCGCCGCCCAACACGATCAAGTCGGCCATCGACACTTTCTTTTTGCTCAGGAGTCCGCCGCTGAAACTTTTTTGGATTTCTTCCAGCTTCGCCAAAACCTGCGCCAATTGCGCAGGCTCGTTGACCTCCCAATCCTTTTGTGGCGCGAGACGAAGGCGCGCGCCATTGGCGCCGCCGCGTTTGTCGGAGCCGCGGAACGTGGAGGCGGACGCCCATGCCGTGGAGACCAGTTGCGATACCGTGAGACCTGAAGCGAGGATCTTCGCCTTCAGTGCGTCCGCGTCCTTATCTTCGATCAATGGGTGATCTACGGACGGAATCGGATCCTGCCAAATCAGCACTTCCTGTGGCACATATTTGCCGCGATAGCGCGCCCGAGGTCCCATATCGCGGTGGGTCAGCTTGAACCAAGCGCGGGCGAAGGCGTCCGCGAACTGATCGGGGTTTTCGTAGAAGCGCCGCGAGATTTTCTCGTAGGCGGGATCGAAGCGCAGTGCGAGGTCCGTCGTCAGCATAGTGGGGACATGCTTTTTTGAGGCGTCGAACGCGTCCGGGATATCGGCCGCCGCGTTCTTAGCTTGCCATTGCTTCGCGCCTGCGGGGCTTTTCGTCAGCTCCCATTCGTTTTCGAACAGGTTTTTGAAGAAGTGATTGCTCCACTGGGTCGGCGTTTGAGTCCAGGTGACCTCCGGCCCGCCAGTGATTGCATCAGCGCCAACGCCTGTACCGTGTTTGCTCTTCCAGCCTAGGCCTTGATCTTCGATGGCGCCGGCTTCGGGCTCTGGGCCGATCAGCGAGGGGTCGCCCGCGCCGTGCGCTTTGCCGAAGGTGTGGCCGCCTGCGATCAGCGCGACAGTCTCTTCGTCGTTCATCGCCATGCGGGCGAAGGTTTCACGAATGTCCTTCGCGGACGCGAGCGGGTCAGGATTGCCGTTCGGGCCTTCCGGGTTCACGTAAATGAGACCCATTTGGACTGCGCCAAGAGGCTCGGCGAGTTGGCGTTCGCCGCTATAGCGTTCGTCGCCAAGCCATGATCCTTCGGGACCCCAATAGAGTTCTTCGGGCTCCCAAACGTCGGAACGACCGCCAGCGAAGCCGAACGTCTTGAAGCGCATAGATTCCAAAGCGACGTTACCTGCCAGGATCATCAAATCGGCCCAAGACAGTTTGCTGCCGTACTTTTGTTTGGTCGGCCACAGCAAGCGCCGTGCTTTGTCGAGGTTCGCGTTATCGGGCCAGGAATTCAGCGGCGCAAAACGCTGCTGCCCCGCGCCGGCGCCGCCGCGTCCATCGGTGATGCGATACGTGCCGGCGCTGTGCCACGCCAGGCGGATCATCAGTCCACCATAGTGACCAAAATCGGCGGGCCACCAATCCTTGCTGTCCGTCATCAAGGCGGTGAGGTCTTTGACCACCGCATCAAGATCGAGCGTTTCGAACGCCTTCGGATAATCGAACGCTTCGCCCATCGGATTGGATTTTGTCGAATTGGCGTGAAGCCCGGATAGGTCGATTTGGTTCGGCCACCAAGTTGCATTTCGGTTGCCGCGTTGTCCGCCTGAAAACGGACATTTTGCATCGTCAGCCATGATTTCCTCCCGCATCGGAATTGAATGCTGAAGGGGAGGTTACGCTCTTGTGCGGAGCAGGGTCCAATTGGATATCCCAATCGGATTGATGGGGAGAAACGATTACCGGGACGCTGGAACGGCGCAGCGAGGGGGCAATTCAAAGCTCGTTTCGGCGCAGCATACCCGCAGGTTAACAGAATGTTGCGGCATGGCTTTCAGCCCGATTTGGCGTCACAGTTGGGCGCCGGTCCAGTGGGTGACGAAGGCGTCGATGTCGATATTGGCGGGCGGCTTGGAGGCTTTGGGCGTGCCGACATAGAGAAAGCCGACAATATGATCGTCGCTCGACAATCCCAGCTTTTCGTGGGTGAGGCGGTCATAGGTAAAACTGCCGGAGCGCCAGATCGAACCGATGCCTTGCGCGAACGCAGCGGCTGTCATCAATTGCGCGGCCCCTCCGGCGGCGAGTAATTGTTCAATCTGCGGCACCTTCGGATTGGGACGGGTCGCCGCGACGACGACGATGATCATGGGCGCGCGCAAGGGCTTTGAGGCGATGTCAGCCAGCGCGCTTTCCGACATATCAGGTTTCTCGGCGCCCATAACGTCCGCCATGACGGCGCCGAATTTTTTGCGTGCGTCGCCTTCAATGATCAGGAACTTCCAGGGACGCATAAGGCCATGATCGTTCGCGCGCACGCCCGCCTGCAGAATATTGCGGAGCTGCTCCGGATTGGGGCCAGGGTCGGTCAGCGCGGATATCGAGGTTCGGGTGTGCAGGGCCTCAAGCGCGTCCATTTTGTAACTCCGAAGCCGTTAGGTGCTCGACATGGCGATGAACGTCTGGCCGCCATTGCCGGTCGTCTCAAGAGCCAATCTTGTGACTGTCAAAAAATGGTGCGGGCGGTCGGAATCGAACCGACACTCCTCTCGGAACTGGATTTTGAGATCGAAATTATTCGTGTGAATACAGATACTTAACAGTAAACTATCGTCAGTTGCGCGAGTGTAAAAACAACGCTCTATAAAGGCGCTGTAAACCCTTCCCGCCCAGGGAATCCGTAGTTCAGAGCGGGTAGTGAGTCCAAATTTGCCGCTTCCATATGCGGGCGAATTAAGCCGTTTCGACGGGCCATTTCATAACCCCGGGGTCGGCGGTTCAACTCCGCCCCCAGCCGCCAATGAAATCGATATGATAACGGAATGTTTGGCCTTTGCGGAGTGTCTCAATATTGCTTGTGTAGCCTTTGTGTATCGTAAAGGAGGTCATTTGTGGCATCTATACATCCCTCTAGATGCTACTCCACCAAATGCGTGAGCCGGTTTTCGTAGAGGGAAACGCGGCACTTTAATCACGGTCTGGCAAGGAACTTCGATGGGCTTGTGGGCGCTGCTTTTCGCGAAGGGTAGTATCTCAGTTTGAATTTTCGTGCTCAGCGCTCCGCTGCCGTTGCGATGCGAGAATAGCGCAAGCGACGGCCGAGGCTGATCCAGCAACCCCGACCGCCACTAGCAGCGCGCCCCCATTCTTACCGAATAAAAGCGCTCTCATTCCGATCGACCAATCCTCTTCTGGCGATTGGGCAAGCGCGACTGTCAGTATGTAGAAAAGCTGCGAAAATGCGACCATGGCCACAACTCCAAAGCCAAGCACCAAAATCTTTGTCATAACGCGCCTTCTAATGCCAATCTGGCCCATCCTATTCGACAGGTTGCGCGATGTTGTGCCATTCGCCGGCGGCCTTGCGACACAAATTCCCGTTTGTTGGCACGAGGGCGACAATACTGTTTGGGCGCTTTCGCTATTACACCAACAAATAATCGAACGGTATGCATAAGCGCGGAACGGTTCAACCTGGTCAACTTCCGGCGTCCAATGGGTGAGCGTTGAGTTATGCTTCCGGCTCCTGTCGATGTCCCTTCTCGCGTCGAAGCTGGAGCTCAAGAAGAGCACACGCGCGGCTGATGGTGGTGGCCAGCGTGTTCCCAACTTCTTGGCAATTTTCGCGCGTTTCTCCGGTCCAAGGGATATTCATGCGCGCAGCGACGACGTCGTACCCAGGCGTCTTATTCTCGGAGCCTTGTCCTCGCCAATCGGGGTGTCTTCGCTCGCCAGTCGCAGTGCGGGCGACGCGGAATTCGGTACTTATCATGTCAGCGGAGCGCTTTTGGCCTTGGGTACCTTTAGGTATTGCGCGGCATCTCTGATTTCTTGACTTCAACGTCTATGTAGCCATCGGACCGAAGTTCTTCAGCCTTCTTCTCTGCATCGACCTTTTTGCTGAAGGCTTCGCTGATAAGGCTTCTCCTGTCGGGCCTCGTAGCAAGCACGGTCCAAGCTCCAGGGTGCGACATTACGGCTCCCTTGTTTTGCGATTGTCATCCCGCAACACGCTTCGGGTAATCTGACCGAAGCCCCGCATAATATAAACTCCAGCGTAAAGCTGGAATCAATGCTGCCAACGCCGGTACGGCCTTGAGCGCTTAGATTCAACAGAGTGCCACATCCCGTCGATCGTAGCTTTGTTTGCGAGGTAGTCGGCCTCGGTGAATTCGGCGCGGGTGCCCACACCCTTAGCTTCCAGCCACTTTCCAATTATTCTGCGGTCAAAAAGTCGAACACGCAACGTGCGGGCCATCGTCTCTGCCGCATCGGTAAAGTAAGAACTGGTAACTACGGCGGCACAATTGCACCCTTGAAAATGGCCGCCCGAATAAGCCTGCTGGATTGCACTTGGCCCGACCTTACCACTATACCGCTTAACTTGAACTGCGAGTTTTTCTTTGCCTTTCATCGCGATGATGTCCACGCCGAAGTCGCCAGTGCCGCCGACCATGGAAATGGAATAGCCGCGCGCTTCAAAAAACCTACCCACTAGGATTTCAAACTGATCCGCAGAAAGACTATTCAGTGTCTCAACGCGCATTATGTTTTGATAAAGGCTCCATTTCCCGCGCATCGATCGTATTTCTTCATCGCGGAATTGTTGCCTTCGTCTTGCTTCGTGGGCTTCATCTTCTGCTCGAAATTTTGCCTCTAAATCGGCTTCCACCCGAATCCGAGTGGCACGTTTCTCTGGACTTTCCAATGCCCTGAGAAGTCGCTTGTACCCCTTAGCAAGCGCAAGCCAGCTCACGCACAGCACGATGAATGCGATATAGGATAAAACGATGAAGCCGAAAAATGTCTCCACTGGATTAACGTCCCCGCTGTTTCAAGAAAGGCTAGCGCATCCAACGACCCGCTCGATTGGCGAAGCCATCTGCGCGATATTACCAACCTGAACGGAACTTAGGGATTTTTTTGTGCTATAGGCTCTCGGTCCTGTTCTGATTAGCCGCGTCTGTGTCGTCACGTGCGAAACAATGGGTTGGTGCTTTGTTGCTCCTGGTGCATTGCCGAGTCAGCCGAGTGCACAAAATTGAATGAGGAGCGGGCAGGTAATCGTGACAATAGGAATCGATTTCCCGTCATCAGTGAGGGCGGCCTTAAACAATGAAGGAGCGATCAAAGAGCTACTCTCGCAAGGGGGTGATGATTGCAGGTGTGGTGTTCGCTTGTTCTGTGTCGGCGATCTACGCGGCTTTAGCGCCGATTGAACAAAGCGCGCTACTCGCACGAAACAATGCGCCGCCTCTAGTTTTGCCATCGTCCGGGGACAAAGCGTTGGGTACGGAGCGACCTGAGAAGGGTGTATCGCCTGACATTCTAGAGCCGGGCGTATTAGCCGAGATCACACTCCGCGCGGTTGAGGATGTCTTGGAGGTTCACCCGGGTTTCGTGCCTTCCATTATCGTTGTGGCGGACTGCTATCAAAGTATGGCTGATAATGACTTGAAGAAGCGCATATTCTGCATGCAACTGGACCGAGCAGCTTGGACTATCGAGAAGATGGCACATCCAGCTTGGCGCGCTAAAGATGAATCAGCCAACGACTATTTCACTGACCTACGCTTTCGCCAGCGACAGTTGCACTACGCCATGCCCCTCAAGGACGACCTCGAGTTCACTGTCAATAAGGAGAAATTCCTATCAGTTCTCGGCCAAGCGCTGGACTTAGCTATGCGCAACGAACTTGAGAAAAAGGCGAATATTGATCCGCAGGCAGTACCGGACCAGCTATTGTAAACTACCATGTGCTTGGGCGTCAGTATTACAAGCCGCGACTATGCCGGAGGGGAAGAACGCGAAATATTCTCTTTACGTACGACTCAAGGCGCGAATAGTTCGTCGCATTGACGGGGGCATCCCGAGCCGTGTCGAAAATCCTGTCGCGGTGCATTAGGATGAAATGCGATCCGCATATCCAACCGTTTTCGTCTGGATCGCGCCCAATTACTGTCGCGCGGTCGGGTGAGTATATGCCGATCGCGAATAAATCATCAATCTCAAGCATCTCCGGTATGTAGAATTTCAACCGACGTAAGTCTGTCGGGCAGTACGCCAGCTTCATCTCATGCTTACAAAGATATTGAGACCAAGAAACGGGATCTTGCGTGTTTATTTCGCTTCTGACTGTTTCTGGCGCTTCGCCAGTGAGTAGGCTGAGTCCAGTGGATACACACGTTCCGCCGATTTGAATGCGATGCTCAATACGCAAGGTACTGAAGTATTTTTCCAAAGTTCGTGCGGGCCATAACACCGATGAGTGATCGAATTCTGGCATGCTAGCGCTCCATTACGATCAGAAAAGCGATATGACTTTGATGCGAGCGGGAGAGGTTCGAACGCGCTCGCCGCCTAAACCAACATGCCACGTTTTTTGAGGCTGTTGGCGTAGAAGCAAATTCGAGCGAAAATGCCAACGCCAAGCAAGTAGCCTAAGAAGCCTCCAAAGCCGAGTGCTAGTAGCCAATTGCTAGTAAATGCAGCCCAGCCACTTGAAAGCAAATTTGCCGTTAACGAAATTACGAAAAGTGGCAGAGCTATTTTCTGCGACCGGAGCAACGCAACCGAACCCGCTACATTCAGCAAACCACACAAGAGTGAAATACCGTATTGAACTCCTGGTGCGCCATAAAAGTATCGCACTTGCTCCGCGGAAAGCGGAACGGCTCCGGAGAAAATCATATAGAAACCATAAAGCGACCATGCGCAGGACGCGAACATTAGTAACGCTATGACGGGTACCCATGTCGGAGAGTTTTGTTTAGATCGCGTCACTTCGCCAGCGTTCGACACCTCCACTCACACCTCCCTATCTCTCACCGCAAGATTCTGCATACCATAAAAATCGCAAGTTTTTCGAGCGTGCCAAAAAAATCTAGAATCAGTTACCAGTCGGGATTGTCGCCCTAGAATGTCGAGTACGCTTTATGCCGATGGGGCAGTTGGAATATGCACATTCACGACTTTGGCCGCTCGATCTGCCACACCAACTTCTGCAAAAAATGGTCAAACCGGGCTTCGGCGTCGGCTTCCAGATCGGGATCATCGTCTTCAGGCGGATCGACGTGCAAGAACCAGGTCCGCACGAAGAGCAGAATGCTTTCCTTGATGATTGCCATTTCCTTGGCGCGTTCGGCTTCGCGCCGGTCAAGGCGGTCCAACCGCGCTTTGACCGTATCGGCGAGTTTCTCCGTTGCTTCATCGACAAGGACGCGGCGCAATATGTCGTTGGCGGCGCGGCTCGAATTGAGACCGCGCCGAGTTGCTTCGATCTCAAGGGCGTCGGCGATCTGAAGATCAAGATGCAGGGTGATTTGTTTGCGGTTGCGCATCAGCGGTTCTTTCGAGGTTTGCGGCTTGGCGGCGGCGGCGGCGGCGAAAATGGACCGGGCAGCGGGATTTCCGGCGATTGCGGCAGCGGCAGTTCGGCTTGCGCCGCACGACTGATCGCGACCGGCTCACGAATCCGCAGCAATGTGGTTTTGGGCTGCGAGATTGGCGGCGCGGACCAAGCATGACGCACGGGCGGCAGCGCTTCGCCGCGCCATGTGGTTCTTTCGTCCGGCGGCATGAATTCCAGCATACGGAGTTTGGGCTTGGTTCGGCCCGCCAAATGCAGAGTTTGCAATGGCTTTAGTCGTTGCAGCTTGTCCGGCTGCAAGCGCGGCGTTTTAGGCCAACAAACGCCTGGCAAACACCAGACGGCATATTCCCAAAGTCCGCCGCCAGCGAAGAGGGGATACAGATGCGGCTGGCGCGTCACGCCGACATGGCTGGCCAAAGCTTGCGCCGTGTGTTGATCCTGTGGGCCGCTGGCGGCGATTACGTCGAAACCCTCCAGAGTCGCGGTAACATCATTGGCGTCTGTCCCCAACCCGATCGCGGCGGCGGCAAGGTTTGCGGCACCGATCATGATTTTGACCTTGCAGTTCCCCAGCTGTCGCAAGCGCCGCCGCAGCAGAGGAATACCCGGAAGGATGGCCGCATCCTCCATGAGCAGCAATACGGGTTCTGTCTTGGGCCTGCCCTGATTGTCGGTCTTGGCGGAATCGGTGAGCTGCAACACAGCCAGTCCCACAAAGGCTGCGAACAGGCCCTGGCACAAAGCCGCATCGCCCGGAGGCGCTTCAATGATGAGAGAGGAAACGCCGCCGCAGGCGACATCCGACAATTGTAAATCCAAATCCCGTGTGGCCATTTCGATCCGGCCGTCCGCCCAGGGCCGCAAGGCGTGGGCGATCTGGGTCATCGCCGTGGCCGTATCCTCGCCTTGTGCGGCGAGCTTGCGAGCGACTCGGGCGATCTCCGGATGGGCTTGAACCGCGTCTCCCAGCTTCGTATGGACACGTCCTTGCAGAGCGCGCGCATCGGGCTCGAAGAGACGCCGCCGCAGGGCCGCCAGATGGCGTTCGGCCACAGGCGCGGTGAGTAATTGATCCAGCATAAAGGCGGCGAAGATTTCAGCGGCATAGCCATCCGATCCGATCAGACCTGCAGCCAGTACCCGCGCCTCGCGCCAGGCGAAGGGCTCTTGGTGCAGCATCAGCATGGGATTGAGGCGAAGGGAGTCCAGTTCACCCGGGCAAATGCGCACGGCTTCCCTAAACGGCGCCCGGTCATAAAGGCCATGCGCGCCGATGGCGATCACCGATCCGCGCCAATTCTCGACGCTCCGGGCCAGCAACAAACGCGCGCCGGGGCCGTCGCCCAGGATCAGCACGGAGGATACGTCGCTTGGTTGCGACGCGTTACACGTTGGGACAGCTTGATCCATTCTTATCGCCGTCGATCGCCCTGGATCGCCCTCAATGGCGCGCAAGGTGGCTTCGCCATCATCGCTAAGCCAGCCGCGCAGCAGGGCCGCGCGCGCAAAAATATCGATCAGCACATAGAGCGTGGAGAAGATGACCCACAGCGCCCATAGCCTACCCAAAACCAGGATCAGATCGAAAGCCTGCCAGAACAGATCGCCGAGCCAGTGGAGCAAATCGGCGATCATGACGCGCGCAGCGGAATCTGGCGGGGGACGCGAAGCAAGCCTGCGACGACAGCGCTTCGTGCTCGATCAAATATCTTGAGCGGCCATCGTGAAAAGCAAGTTGCGCGCGCTGCGATTTGGCCTGCGCGCAACTTTTTTGCGGTTACGCCCACCCAATTGGATGTTCGGCGTGGCGCCAACGATCTTGCCGCTTGTTGCTTCTGATCGCATCGAATTGCTGGTGTTTGTAATGTGCCTCTCTGCATTAAGAAGGATAGCGAAAACAGAAATGTAGAGCAAGATGAAGAAGAGGTTTTGATTGTCTTTGTACGTTGTTTTCGCTATGGTTCGAGCAAGGTTCAAATCGCGCCCGCACCTTGCAATTGATGGTATGCGCGAAAAAAGAAAAGTTGCTCGCGATGCGTTTCTTCAACGGCGCCGATGACGATGACGGCTTCGAGTTGCGTCTTGGGCGCACCAAAGGCGGCAGCCGTTCTGGGCCTTTGGGTGGACGGCTGACGAAATTGTTGTCCGGAAGGCGTCTTGCCGGAGGAGGCAGTGTGGGCGCCAGTGCGCGCGGCGCCATGACCGGCAATAGCTTCGATGATCGCCAGCGTGTGATCGTGAAGGTTGCCTTTAAATCGCATGGCAAATCTTACGGCGGCAGCGGTACGGGTGGTGGATCAGGCGGCGGCGGGCTATGCGCGCATGGCCGCTATCTGGAGCGCGACGGCGCCGGACGCGAAGGAGAGCGAGGGCAGTTCTTCGAACGGGACGAGAATGAGCTGGAACGGGTTCAGGAGCGCTTGGAGATTTGGGAGCGCGACGATCCCCGCCACTTCCGTATCGTTCTGGCCCCAGAAAGCGGCGCCCGTATGATCGGTGAAGACGGTCATTTGCGGGACTATGCGCGCGATGTCATGAGCGGCATGGAGCGCGATCTGGGACAGCGGTTAGAGTGGATGGGCGTTGAGCACGCCAATACCGATAACCCGCACGTCCATGTCATTGTGCGCGGCGTGCGCGACGACGGCTTGGATCTGAAAATCCCGCGCGAGTACATGGCGCATGGCTTGCGCGAATGCGCCCGTGATGTGGCAACCGAACGCTTGGGGCCGCGCGGGCTGGAGGACGAGAGCCTGCGCCTTGAGCGAGAAATCCACGCACGCGGCTTGAACCGGCTGGATCAGGCGCTTGAGCGTGAACTGGATCAGGATAAGCGCGTCCGCCTGCAGGATTTGGGACGGGATCATTCCCCCGGCTTTGGCGATTCTTTGCGCGCACGGGCGCTGGAGCTGCAATCGCGCGGTCTTGCTGTGGAAGTCCGGCGTAATGTGCTGGAGTTTGCTTCTACTTGGAAGGAGAAGCTAGAAGCGGCCAAGTCTTTGGATGTGGCGAGGGAGTTGCGCAGCGCGCGGCTTTATGAGCCGCGCATGGGCCGGCTGGAAGGCCAGGTTCTGGAACTGGGTCCACGCGGCGAAAACCCTGATCGGGCTTTATTGATCTTGGAAACGCCCGAGCATGGCCGGGTGCTGGTCAACACCTCCCGCGAAGCCATCCAGGATTTGCAGCAAGGCTCGCTGGCGGCTTTGGAGCCCAATGGCCGGCGTCCGGATATCGAACGCCTATCCTATCACAGCCCGGCGCAACAATTGATGGCGCAGGCCGACACCGAGTTGGACCGGGAATTGGATCGCATTGCGAAAGGCGAGCAACGCCTATTGCCGGAACTCGACAATGTTGAGCGCTGCCTTACCGAGCGC
>Ga0247831_1001854_pt1 | contig 36949 bp, 33 predicted proteins | sample LaCruzMarch2015__9_FD_192406 | JGI IMG/M metagenome (GOLD analysis project Ga0247831, IMG submission 192406) | Freshwater microbial communities from meromictic Lake La Cruz, Castile-La Mancha, Spain - LaCruzMarch2015_1m | ecosystem: Environmental > Aquatic > Freshwater > Lake | place: Spain...
AAATGTCATTGCCTAAAATAGGTTGCCCTCAAAACGGGACAATCACATGAGCAAAGATGATTTAAAATCTAAGAAAAGTACAAATCTAAATATTCGTCCGAGGAGAATATTTAGCACTGAGTTCAAACGCCAAAAAGTTGCCGAACTTACATCTGGTAAAGTTTCTATCGCCAATTTTAGTAAATTGTGGGGAATTAGGACACACATTGTTTACCGTTGGATTTATAAATATTCTCCAGATTATAAAAAAGGAACTACGATGGTTATTCAATTAGATAGCGAAGCAACAAAAACGCAAGCACTATTGCAACGAATTTCGGAATTAGAACGCACCTTGGGTCAAAAACAAATGGTGATTGATTTTAATGAAAAACTGATAGAAATAGCCTCAAAAGAGTTAGAGATTGATATAAAAAAAAATTTCAGTCCGAAACCTTAGAATCTTTTAGGATCACTATACAAAAGCATTCATTCCAAATGAAAGATTTGTATAGTCACTGCCAAATCACTAAACAAGGGCATTATAATGCTTTAAAAAGAGAACAAGAATGGCAAATAAAAGAGCGTTTGTATGTCGGTTTTATTATGCAAATTCGAGAGATACATCCTGCCATGGGATTGCGTACAATGTACGAACATTACAATCCTGAGGGTATTGGGCGAGATGCTTTTATTAGTATTGGTATTTATTATGGATTTCGCACAAAAGTATTCAGAAACCTAACAAAAACGACATTTTCGAGTCCTTATAGTCGGTACAAAAACTTGTTGGTAGATAAAAATCTAAACGATATTAACCAATTGTGGACAAGCGATTTGACGTATTTTAAAGTCGGAGAAGCGTTCTATTATATTGTTTTTATCATGGATGTATACTCTCGAACAATAGTAGGTTACTCGGTTGCTGATAATATGAGAGCTGAAAATAATGTTACAGCTTTACAAATGGCTTTTAAATATCGAAAGTGTGCTAAATTTAATTATCTTTTGACCCATCATTCTGACAGAGGGGGACAATACATAAGTGAGCAGTATATCGCTTTACTTAATGATGCCAAAATCCAAGTCAGTATGTGCAACGAAGTTTACGAAAATGCACATATTGAAAGAGTCAATGGGACGATTAAAAATATGTATCTAGAACATTGGAATATTTCAACTTTTGAGCAACTACAAAAGAAACTCAAAAGAGCTGTTAATACTTACAATAATTCTAAACCACATTCTGCTATCGGAGATAGAACTCCAGTGGCATTTGAACAGTATATCAAAGAACTAAATGATGAAAACAAGCCTAAATTACCTATTTGGACTTGTGATTTATCAAAAAAACAAAACCCAAATCAATGTATAATACAATTTTAACTATATTCACTTTTTCTAATCGCAGGGCAACCTATTTTAGGCAATGACAAAAATTTGATAAAAATATTTTTTGATTGTCCAACTAACTGGCTCCTTCTCTTGTCTCTTGTCTAAAATCTCTTATCTTGATAGATTAGTTTCTCGGTGGTTTTCCTCCACTAAGCAATCCCTGCATACGCTCCAATGTTTTCTTTTCAGCACAAAGCGATAAGAATGCTTCACGCTCCAAATCCAATAAATATTGTTCAGAAACCATTTGTGGATAACTCAAATCTCCACCCGAAATTACGTAAGCCAATTTATCGGCAATTTTTGCATCGTGTTCGGTAATGTATTTACCCATCAACATACCAGTGATACCCGCCTTGAAAAGAGCAATACCAGCTTTTCCTTGAACTTTAATATCAGTACGTTGTTTTGGTTGCGTGTAACCATCTTCGGATAATTTGATGGCTTCTTCCTTCGCTTCGGCAATCAATCTGCTACGATTCAAAACAATTTTATCTTTATCGGTTTTCAAATAACCCATATCAAAAGCCTCTTGTGCCGAAGTCGAAACTTTAGCTTGGGCGATATTCATAAAGGTATTTTGAAGAATATTTAATTCAGGGTCGCCAGTTTGGTATAAATCCGAGCAACGTAAAGCCATTTCTTTTGTTCCTCCACCCGCTGGAATCAAACCAACGCCTAATTCAACCAATCCCATATAGGTTTCGGCATGAGCCACAACTTTATCGGCATGAAGATTTAGTTCGCAACCGCCACCTAAAGCTAAGCTATGTGCAGCCGTTACGACTGGAATTGATGAATATCTTGCACGCATCATAGTTTGCTGGAATTGTGCAATCATCATATTGATTTCATCGTATTCTTGCTCTATGGCAAACATAAACAGCATTGCCAAATTTGCACCTGCTGAAAAGGCTTCGTTTGAATCATTTCCAACAACTAAGCCTCTAAAATCTTTCTCTGCAATGCCATACGCTTTATTCAAGCCTTCAACAACTTCGGCACCGAAAGTATTCATTTTTGAATGGAATTCTACGCCCGCAATGCCATCGCCCAAATCAAAGATTGTTGAACCTGCATTTTTCCAAATCACATTGGTTTGCCGGAGATTATCCAAAATAATGAATGATTCTGTTCCCGGAATTACTTTATACGATTTGCTCGGAATATCGTAGTATTTACGTTTTCCTACTTCAACTTTATAGAAAGTCTCATTTCCTGATTCCAACATTTCATAAACCCAGGCCGCTGGTTTGAGGTCTAAATCTTCCATGATTTTGAGCATCGGACGAACGCCAATGGCATCCCAAGTTTCGAACATGCCCATTTCCCAACCGAAACCTGCACAAATGGCAGCGTCAATTCTATATAATTCGTCCGAAATTTCTGGAATACGATTTGTTGCATAACGGAAACCATCAGCAAAAGTCTTGCGGTAAAATTCACCAGCTTTGTCTTTTCCTGACAAAAGTACCGAGAAACGTTTTTTCAAATCGTCAATACTTTTGGTACTTTCTAAAGTTGCAAATTTGATTTTTTCAGAAGGTTTGTATTCAAAACTCTTCAAATCTAAGGCAAGAATAAGGGTTTTTCCTGCTGCATCTTTTGTTTTCTTATAAAAACCTTGACCCGTTTTATCACCGAGCCATTTGTTTTCCATTAGTTTTGCCATTGTTGGCGGCAAAATAAAGGCATCTTTCGATTCGTCGGTTTCTAAAACGTTTATCAAATTATTACAAACATTAACGGTTGTATCTAAACCAACTACATCTGAAAGTCGGAAAGTTCCTGATTTCGGGCGACCAACTACTGTACTGGTAAGTTTGTCGACTTCTTCAACGGTCAAGCCCATTTCTTCGGCCACTCTGATGGTTTGAACCATCGCATAAATTCCCAAACGATTGGCAATAAATGCAGGTGAATCTTTGCACAAAACGGTTGTTTTTCCGAGATATAAATCACCGTAGTGCATCAAGAAATCAAGCACCGATTTGTCAGTTTTGTCAGTAGGAATGATTTCCAATAAACGCAAATAACGTGGCGGATTAAAAAAATGCGTTCCACAGAAATGTTTTTGAAAATCATCAGAACGGCCTTCTGCCATCAAATGAATCGGAATACCCGAAGTATTTGATGTTACCAAAGTTCCTGCTTTACGGAATTTTTCTACTTTTTCGTAAATAATTTTTTTGATGTCAAGGCGTTCTACGACTACTTCAATTATCCAATCGTAAGTGGCGATTTTGGGCATATCGTCATCAAAATTACCCAATTTTACTCTACTTAATGATTTTTGATTATAAATCGGCGAAGGACTTGCTTTTACAGCCGCTTGGAATAAGTCGCCAACAATTCGATTACGAACGGCTGGATGAGTGGTGTCGAGTCCTTTTGCTTTTTCAGCATCGTTAGGCTCTTTCGGAACCATGTCGAGGAGGAGTACCTCCACACCGATATTAGCAAAGTGCAACGCAATACGGCTTCCCATAATGCCCCCACCCAAAACAACTACTTTTTTGATACTACGATTCATGGTTTTGTGTTTGATTTTTTTACTCAAAATCTCTTTTAAATATTTGAAGTATGGAACCGCAACGCGGACCGTGCAGATGATTTTGATTTATATGATTGTTGATGAAAATCTTAATAAATCATCTCAATCTGAGTTCTATTTGTTTCCTAAAATCATCTGACTCTGTAATCTTTTCACAAGCATCGTGATTATTCTGCGATTCAGCTCAGTTTCCATCAAAATATAATCTTTATATTGTTCGACTGAAAGTTTTCCGATAATCATTCCAACAAAATAATTGCGTATTTGTGCGTCTTTTTTAATGGTATTTTCAATATAGTTGGCTTGGTCTTCGGGCGAATATCTTTCAAATACAACTTTATGTCTGACCAAATATTGCTTAAAAACTGCAATCAATAACTCATTTTGTTCTTTCAAAATTTGTCTTAAAAACTCATTCTGAAAATTCTCTTCGGCTGAAATCATATTTATTTCTCTTCAAAAAAACTCTTGAATTAACATTAATAATTATTAAATAAACATAATGTGCGACAAATATACGCAATCAATATTAGTATGCAAGCATACTAATATATATTTTTATTTGATAAATTTCGTAGGTTTGCTAAGTCATAATAAACAGTAACGTAATGTCTAAACAAGATTTAAGAAAAGAATATCTTCAAAAACGAAAAGCCCTTACCGAAACAGAAGTTGAGGACTTTTCAAGAAAAATACACGACTGGTTTTTCAGAAGCATTCCTGTACATACCTACGCAACAATTCATACTTTCCTGCCAATAAAACGAAATAATGAGATCAATACTTATCTCATTATTAATACACTACAAAAGGATTTTACCACAGATATTGTCATTCCAAGAAGCTATGAAGATGGCACAATGAGCCATTATTTACTCACGAAAGACACTGTTTTTGAGGAAAATAAATGGGAAATATCAGAACCGTCTCCAGTTGGCGGTCTTCAGTCTTCAGTCTTCAGTATAGATTTAGTTCTAATTCCATTGCTTTGTTTCGATAAAAAAGGCTATCGTGTTGGCTATGGAAAAGGGTATTACGACCGATTTCTGGCCGAATGCCGCCCAGATGTTTTGAAAATTGGCCTTTCGATTTTTGAGCCAATTGATAAAATCATTGATGTCACTGAGTTTGATATAAAAATGAATTACTGCATTACGCCAAATAAGATTTGGAGTTTTTCGTAAATTTAGGATTTTTCCAAGAAGCCAAACCAAAATTTCATTATCTTTGTAGTCAAAACGCCCCTAACCCCAGAGGGGCTTCAAATCTTTCAAATAAATAACTCCCCTCTGGGGTTGGGGGCTTTTAAAAAAATGAAAATTGCAGTAGTTGGTGCAACTGGCTTAGTTGGCACTGAAATCTTGAAAGTATTGGCGGAAAGAAACTTCCCCGTCAGCGAAATTATTCCCGTTGCTTCCGAAAAATCAATTGGTAAACAGGTTGAGTTTAAGGGTAAACAGTTTACGGTTGTAGGCTACGAAGATGCTATCATGATGAAACCTGCGGTTGCGATTTTCTCGGCTGGTGGAAGTTCTTCTTTGGCTTTAGCACCCTTATTTGCTGAAGCAGGAATTCCAGTAATTGACAACTCTTCGGCATGGAGAATGGATCCAACGAAAAAGCTGATTGTTCCAGAAGTAAACGCAAATACGATTACGGCAGAAGATAAAATCATTGCTAATCCAAACTGTTCTACAATCCAGATGGTAGTGGTAATGAAGCCATTACACGATAAATATAAAATCAAACGCGTGGTTGTTTCGACTTACCAATCGGTAACAGGAACAGGTAAGGCTGCCGTTGACCAATTGTTTGCCGAACGTGCAGGCGATGATAGCGTTGCAAAAGTATATCCGCATAAAATTGACCTTAACGTATTGCCTCACATTGATGTTTTCTTGGATAACGGTTATACCAAAGAAGAAATGAAAATGGTAAACGAAACAAAGAAAATCATGGGTGATGATAGTATTGCTGTTACGGCAACGACTGTGCGTATACCAACTGTTGGTGGACACTCGGAAGCAGTAAATATTGAATTTGAAAACGATTTCGATTTAGATGAAGTTCGTCGATTATTAAGCGAAACTGAAGGCATTATCGTTCAAGATGACCCTAAAAACTTCATTTATCCGATGCCAATTACATCGCACGGAAAAGATGAGGTTTTTGTTGGACGTATCCGTCGTGACGAATCTCAAGCCAAAACATTAAATCTTTGGGTGGTTGCCGACAACCTTCGCAAAGGTGCAGCGACTAACGCAGTTCAGATTGCTGAATATATGTTGAAAGCAAATTTATTATAAACAACTTTCTAATTTGTTGGTTTTATGGGGAGGGCATTTAAAATGTCTTCCCTTTTTATTTTAAATCTTAGCAAAAGATTACATTTGTGATAATCTAAAAATCCTTAAGCAAAATCGAACCACCAAAGCGGCAGGAGAAAATTCAAATTCAACCTAACAATGAAAAAACTATTTTTAATTATCCTATTAAACCTCTTCTTGGGAATGGGGACTTATGCCCAAATAAATCCCGAAAACATCAAAATCGTAAGAGATAAATGGGGTGTTCCTCACATTTTTGCAAAAACCGACCCCGAAGTAGCTTATGGATTGGCTTGGGCAAATGCCGAAGATGATTTCAAAACTATGCAACTTACACTTTTGGCGGGAAAAGGCATGGTTGGCCGCCATAAAGGCAAGGATGGTGCAACTGTTGATTATGTTGTCGCACTTTTACGTTGTCGTGAGGTAGTCGAAGAACAATATGACAAAGCTTTATCACCTGATTACAAGGCACTTATCGAAGGATATGTGGCAGGAATAAACGCCTATGCAGCCAAACACCCAGAAGAAGTTTTGGTTAAAGGCTCATTTCCGACAAATACCAAAGAATATTCTACTAGTACGGTACTTTCTCTTTCAATGATTTCAGGTGTTGATGCGGTTTTGCAGAAAATTTTCAAAGAAAAAGTCAAAACACTCGATGATTTTAAGGCCGCAGGCTCAAATGCAATAGCGGTGCATAGCTCGAAAACAAGTGACGGAAGTTCGTATTTAGCAATCAATCCGCACCAACCACTCGAAGGACCAGTGGCTTGGTATGAAGCTCATTTGTGCAGCGAAGAAGGTTTAAATGTACTTGGGGCGTTATTTCCCGGTGGCCCTGTGATTTTTGTTGGTGCAAACGAAAATTTGGGTTGGACACATACTGTCAATTATCAAGATAAGGTCGATGTTTTTCAACTCGAAATGAATCCAGCAAACAAGATGCAATATAAGTTTGACGCAAAGTGGGAAACTTTAGAGCAAAAAACCGTTAAGCTGAAAGTAAAAATGGGTGTTTTTACAATCCCCATCAAAAAAGTAGCTTTGTGGAGTAAGTATGGAGCCACGATTCAGTCCAAACAGGGTACTTTTTCAGTCAGATTTAGTGCCAATCAAGATATTCGAGGCATCGAACAATGGTATAAGATGGACAAATCTCGTAATTTTTCAGAGTTTTATAAAGCCATGCAGATGACCTCAATCCCTGGATTCAACACGATTTATGCCGATAAGCGAGACACCATTTTTTATGTAAGTAACGGTAAAATTCCGTTCCGTGCTGAAGGCTACGATTGGAAAAATACAATTCCTGGAAATACCTCAAAAACCCTCACTACGTCATTTCACCCTTTGAAAGATTTACCACAGTACATCAATCCTGCGAGTGGTTATTTATTCAATGCCAATCATACGCCTTTTAATGCAACTGGTGAAAAAGACAACTTAAAAGCCGAAAGTTTTGACCAAACGATGGGCTACGAAGTGAAAGACAATAACCGAAGTGTTCGTTTTCAGGAAATGTTTTCACAGTATAATAAAATCTCATTTGAAGACTTTAAACATATCAAATACGACGGCCAATTACCGAAAGGAAAACTTTATTTTCCTGCTAACACAGATGCTTTATTTCAACTAAACCCAAGTGAATATACTGATATACAGGCACTTATCGAAAATTTAAATGCTTGGGACAGAAAAACCAATGTTGATAGCAAAGGGGCAGCCGAATTTTTGATTATACTCAACTATTTTACAAACGAATTTGCAAAAAAAGAAGAATTGGCAGATTATGTGCTTACCAAAGAAGATGCTGTTACAGCTTTTCGTCACGTGAATGCTTATATGAAACAATATTTTGGACGAACTGATATTACACTTGGAGATTTGCAAAAACTGGTGCGTGGCGATATCGAAAAGCCATCTTGGGGTTTGCCCGATGTCATCACGGCTATGCACGCCCGCCCTTATAGAGATGGCAAACTGAAAGTCGTGCAAGGTGAATCGTATATTGGATTAATTAAATTCCCGAAAGAAGGCTTGCCCGAAATAGAAACAGTCCTAAACTTCGGACAATCAACTCACGCTGATAGCCCGCATTTTGCCGACCAAATGGATGTGTATTTAGGTCAGAAAACAAAAAAAATGACACTTGATAAAACTGAGGTAATGAAAACGGCAATAAAAACATACTCGCCGAAATAATTTTGAATGATACAATGTTTGAATGATAGAAAAAAGAGAATAAATGATCACTCACTCTATCATTCAAACATTCAAAATTGCCTATATCCCCGTATAATTAAAAGGAGAAATGCGTCGAAGTTCATATTTTACCTTTTCACCTACATCTAGCGTATCAATAAAATCTTTGATACGTTTTTCAGTAATTTTTTCGTTTTTGCGAGTTAATTCTTTCAATGCCTCATAAGGTTTCGGGAAACCTTCACGGCGAAGAACCGTCTGAATACCTTCAGCCACAATCGCCCAGTTTTCTTCCAAATGGTGGTCTATTGCTTCTTGATTGAGTTCGAGCTTATTCATTCCTTTCAATAAAGAATTTAAGGCGATAACTGTATGACCAATCGGTACGCCCAGATTTCTCAAAACTGTTGAATCTGTCAAATCTCTTTGAAGACGAGAAATAGGCAATTTTGCTGAAAAATGCTCGAAAAGTGCATTGGCAACTCCTAAATTGCCTTCGGCATTTTCAAAATCAATTGGGTTCACTTTGTGCGGCATTGCCGAAGAACCAATTTCGCCCGCTTTAATTTTTTGTTTGAAATAGCCCATCGAAACATACGTCCAAACATCACGAGAAAAATCAATCAAGATAGTATTGAGGCGTTTGAGAGCATCAAACATAGCCGCCAACATATCGTAATGCTCAACCTGCGTAGTTTTCTGACTTCGAGAAAGTCCAAGGCAATCGTTTACAAAACTATTCCCAAACGTTACCCAGTCGGTCTGCGGATATGCCACATGATGAGCATTGAAATTACCCGTTGCTCCACCAAATTTGGCCGCATAAGGCACAGCATCGAGCATTTCGAGTTGTTTTTCGATTCTTTCGCAGAACACTAACAATTCTTTACCTAATCGAGTAGGCGAAGCTGGTTGTCCGTGCGTATGGGCGAGCAGTGCAATGTCTTTCCATTGTTCGGCCAATTCGTGCAATTTTGCCAAAACTTGCTGATATGCAGGCAAAATCTCTACCATCATCGCTTCTTTTAATGAAAGCGGAATGGCTGTATTATTGACATCTTGCGAAGTAAGTCCAAAATGTATAAACTCCGAATGTTGCCCGATTCCCAAAACCTCAAAAGCATCTTTGATAAAATACTCAACGGCTTTGACATCATGGTTGGTTACTTTTTCGGTTTCTTTGATTTTAAGTGCATCTTCTTCCGAAAAATTTTCATAAATCGCACGAAGATTTTTATACATAACTTTATCAAAACCTTCGAGTTGAGGCAAAGGAAGTTCGCAAAGAGCAATAAAATATTCAATTTCAACTCTCACTCGGTAGTGAATGAGTCCAAATTCAGAAAAATATTTTGCAAGATTTTCAATTTGTCGGCGATAACGGCCATCAATAGGAGAAATAGCAGTAAGAGTATTCAAAAGCATAATTTTTAGGTAAAAATCTTTGGAAATTAAGATTTTGAAGGAAAAATATTGGATTTGGTTGAGTAAAATCTTTTTGGAATAGCCTATTTAGATTTCCATCAACATACAACATCGAAGTTCCAAACTCTAAATTCAAAGTACAAAGTTAAACCTATTGTGTGTTCTGACAAAATAAATTAACTTGCCAAACAATTTCAACCTTATAACATACAAAACCTCGATGCAAACTTCAAATTTTATTGGTGAATTACTAGGTACACTCGTACTTATTTTACTCGGCGACGGTGTGGTCGCAAATATTCTTTTAAAAGGTTCAAAAGGTGAAAACGGTGGATGGTTGGTAGTAACCACAGCTTGGGCATTTGCCGTGATGTGTGGCGTATTTGTAGCTCAAAAATTTGGTAGTCCCGATGCTCACCTTAATCCTGCTATTACGATTGCAATGGCTGTAAAATCAGGCGATTGGTCGAATGTTGCTCCATTTATTTCTGCTCAATTAATTGGTGCATTTTTGGGTGCTACACTCGTATGGCTCACATATTTGCCACATTGGGCAATAACCGAAGATAAGGGTGCGAAATTGGGCGTTTTTGCTACCTCCCCTGCTATCAGAAATACTACGAGTAATATTATATCTGAAATCATTGGAACCTTTGTATTAATCGTAGTATCTAATTCCTTTACTGCCGATTTACCAAATGGATTTGCTCCATACTTAGTAGGTATGTTGGTTTGGTCAATAGGCTTATCTTTAGGTGGTCCGACTGGCTACGCGATTAATCCTGCACGTGATTTAGGACCACGTATCGCTCATGCAATTTTACCCATTTCAGGCAAAGGTACAAGCGATTGGGGCTATGCTTGGATTCCAGTACTAGGCCCAATCGTTGGAGGTATTTTGGCCGTACTCTTTTTAAATGCCTTTAATATTTAACTCAATATTCCTCTATTTATACTTCTTGCTTTTAAAATTCAATACCATGAAGCGACTATTTATTATATTAATGTGCTTTGCATCAACCGTTTGGGGACAAAATACTTACAGTATTATTCCTCAACCTGACACTCTCATCGCAAAAAGTGGGACATTCGAAATCAATAGCGAAACCCGAATTATTTTACAAACTAACGATGCCCCAACAGCAGCGGTTGCCAAGCTTTTTTCGAATCAGGTATCTATTACAACTGGGATGAAACTTTTTTCGGATGTTTTACTTGCAAAATTGCCTCAAATTAAACCCAAAACAAAAAAATCGATTTCTGTTTCGCCAATTACGAACGCTATTTTGTTTATAAAATCAACTCAAGCAATGCCCGAAGATGGCTATAAACTTTCGGTTGAATCAAATCTCGTGACTATCACAGCAAGTGGTTCACAAGGATTTTTTTATGCTCTTCAAACAATGTTTCAATTGCTTCCTGCCGAAATTTATAGTTCATCCAATATTAATGGTTTACAACTAAAAATGCCTTGCGTAAGTATTGTTGATAAACCACGCTACGAACACCGTGGTTTTATGCTTGATGTGGGTCGTCATTTTATGCCACTATCTTTTGTTAAGAAAACTATCGATTTATTGGCAATGCACAAAATGAATATTTTGCATTGGCACTTAACTGAAGACCAAGGTTGGAGAATCGAAATATTGAAATATCCTCGTCTTACGCAAGTTGGCTCGGTACGTTCTGAAACTATTGATGGCAAAATGTCTTATAATCAACCATTAAAATTTGATGGAAAAGAACATTCGGGTTTTTATACACAAGATGAAATCAGAGATGTAGTAAAATATGCCCAAGAAAGATACGTAACAATTATTCCTGAAATAGAAATGCCTGGTCATGCTTTGGCGGCTTTAGCGGCATATCCAGAATTGGGTTGTACGGGCGGACCTTATGACGTAGCAAAAATTTGGGGAGTAATCGAAGATGTTTACTGCCCTACCGAAAAAACTTTCAAGTTTATTGAAGATGTACTCACCGAAGTAATGGGCTTGTTTCCGAGTAAATACATTCATATCGGTGGCGATGAATGTCCGAAAATTACTTGGCAAAGAAGTAAATTCTGCCAAGATTTAATGAAAGCCCAAGGTTTGAAAGATGAACACGAACTTCAAAGTTATTTTATTAAACGCATTGATAAATTCTTGACTTCAAAAGACAGAAAAATCATGGGTTGGGACGAGATTTTGGAAGGTGGACTTTCGCCAAACGCCACGGTTATGTCGTGGAGAGGTGTTCAAGGCGGAATTGAAGCTGCCAAACAAAAACATGATGTGGTAATGACACCAAACTCATACGTTTATATTGATTATTATCAATCTCACCCAATTACAGAGCCTTTGGCAATTGGTGGTTTCTTGACATTGGAGAAAGTTTATTCTTATGAACCAACGCCATCAGAACTAAAACCAGAAGAATCAAAACATATTTTGGGAGCTCAAGTAAATCTTTGGACAGAATATGTCTCAACGCCCGAATATGCCGAATATATGACATTTCCTCGTGCATGTGCCTTATCGGAAGTTACATGGACACCATCAATTAATAAAAATTTTGCAGACTTTGGACGTAGACTAGAAGCTCATTTCAAACGATTAGATGTACTGAATGTAAATTACGCCAAGAGTATTTTTGATGTAAAGGAAACTACCACACCCAACAAAAATACGCAAACCGTAGAAGTAAAACTTGAACCCTTCGTACACGATGCACAGGTCCGTTATTCGCTTGATTTTTCAAAACCTACGTCCAATTCAGCGATTTATGTGCCACAGACATTTAATAAATTAACCACTGTAAGGGCAGCAATTTTCAGAAATGACATACAAATCGGTAAAGAGTTCGTAAAAACTTATAGAATGCCTGATAAATAAGATAAAATTAAATCGAGATTTTCAATACTAATTGAGATTTACAGCCACAAATTCACCAAAGCCGCTTTGCCAATATGCTGAGTGGCTTTGGCTGAATCATCCAAAATAATTGTTGAACCATCTGCACCCAAGTCCCAGATACTTCCTTGCAGAAAAACATTTATCCCCTTTTTTACCCCTGCTTCATTTTTTGCTCTTTCGCCCATTGCGTGTTTTACCCAAGCTTCACCGAGTGTTAATTTACTGATACTCTCTTTGGCATCGGCAGGAGTTTCTGCACCTAAATAGCCGGTCCACTTTTTATTACAATTACCATAACCATTTGAATACGAGGGGGCTTAAGTAGGTAATGATACAATATTAATCGACAAATTGAAATGATGTAACTTATTGAAAGTTAGTATTTTATCTCATTTCTTTTGTCTCAGTACTTAGTTCATGGTTAATAATCGACAAGTCCGTTTAAGATAATTGACTGATAGACAGAGATTTAGCTATTTACAAATTTTGTCTGTTAATACTATTCTATCACTTATGTTGATTTAATGGGCAATTTTCAAAATATTTTATCAAGATTCCTGAGCCTTTTCTTAATTTTGTTTTAAAATTGCATGAACAAGTATCATTGGGCAACATCAACATAAAACTTATTTTTTAAAGCAGACTGGGCATAAAACATGATAGAACCTTATATTGTCGGTATCACGGGCGGAAGTGCATCAGGAAAAACATTTTTTTTAAAACAACTATTAGGTGCTTTTTCTGAGGAAGAAGTTTGCCTAATCTCGCAGGACAATTACTACCGTACACAGGAATTTGTACCAAAAGACCAAAATAACATAGAAAACTACGACCTGCCCGAAGCCATTGATTTTGAGCTGTATGCTCAACACATCAACGACCTCAAAAATGGCAAGGTGGTTCAACACAAAGAATATGTTTTCAATAATCCTAATGTTGTTCCGAAAACCCTTACTTTTAAATCAGCCCCAATCATTGTAGTTGAAGGAATTTTTGTTTTTTACTCACCTGAAGTATCTAATTTACTTGATTTAAGGGTTTTTATTGATGCCCGTGAACATATCAAAATCAAACGCCGTATCATAAGAGATAATAACGAACGTGGCTATGACTTAAATGATGTACTTTATCGTTGGGAAAATCACGTGGCTCCAACTTACGAGAAATACATCGAACCGACAAAATACAGTGCCGACATCATTATCAATAATAATTTACATTTTGAGAAAGGCTTGGATATTCTCACTTCCTTCCTCAAAACAAAACTTTCTTGATGCGTGAATTTAATAGAAAAAAGAGGGGTTTTTCTACAGGAGAAGCCCCTCTTTTCATTTAAAAACAGGCATATTTTTTTTAGACAAAACAACCCAAGTTTAAACAGAATCTATGATGATAACGGCAAAGTAGAAGATGTCATCGAAACGATTTATGAATACAATAAAACTGGAATTTCGACCAAAGTTACATAGACAATCAACATAAGCAAAAACAAAACCACTCAGTCAGTCGCTTTCAAATATATGTATGATTGAGTTGAGTTAGGATAAACAAAGTCGAGAAAAAAACTGTTACTAATGCAAGAACATATTTTCCTATCAGTCTAAACTTTTCTTATGCAAAATATTCTTTTCTGGTTCAGAAACGACTTACGACTTCACGACAACGAGGCACTCATACAAGCATCCAAGGAAGGGAATGTGATTCCTGTTTATATTTTTGATGAACGCCAGTTTATTGACACACCGCTGGGATTTAAGCGAACTGGGACATTTCGTGCTAAATTTTTAATAGAATCAGTCGAAAATCTACGTAAGAATCTCCAAAAAATTGGCTCTGATTTAGTTATCAGAATCGGAAAGCCCGAAGAAATTTTGGCCAAAATGGCGGCTGACCTTAAAGTAGCGGCAGTTTATGCCAGTAAAGAGGTTACTCAGCAAGAAACTACCATAGAAGCTAGCCTTTCAAAGAGGCTTAAACCACTCAATATCGAAATAGAATTGGTGTGGATTGCTACGCTCTATCATGCCCGCGATTTGCCTTTTCAAATAAATTTTTTATCAGATGTTTTTACTGAATTTAGAAAAAAAGTAGAACGTTCGGCTAAAATACGCCTCACTTTTGATGCACCAAAAAGCCTTCCTAAAATAGATAAAACTATTGAACTTAGTGAGATTCCAACATTAAATACACTTGGTTATGAAAATATTAAAACCGATAAACGTTCGGTATTAGCTTTTCAAGGAGGAGAAACTGCGGCTCAATATCGACTTGATGAATACTTTTGGGATAATGATTTACTAAAAACCTATAAAGAAACTCGCAACGGACTAATTGGAGCAGATTATTCATCAAAATTTTCGGCTTGGTTGAGTTTAGGTTGTATTTCTCCTCGTACAATTTATGAGGAGGTGAAAAAATATGAAAAAGAAGTAACCGCCAACGACTCAACTTATTGGTTGGTTTTCGAACTAATTTGGCGTGATTATTTCCACTTTATTGCCTTGAAGTTTGGTACTCGAATTTTCAAGCCAAGTGGTATAAAGAACGACCTGATGAAGTCATGGAAACAAAACAAAGTAAATTTCTATAAATGGGTAAAAGGCGAAACTGGCGTACCATTTATTGATGCCAATATGCGAGAATTGCAACAAACTGGCTTCATGTCGAATCGTGGCCGCCAAAATGTAGCAAGTTTCTTGACAAAAGATTTGGGTATTGATTGGACTTGGGGAGCAGCTTATTTTGAGAGTCAACTCATTGATTATGACGTTTGTAGCAACTGGGGAAACTGGAATTACTTGGCAGGCGTAGGCAATGACCCACGAGAAGACCGCTACTTTAATATTGGCCGCCAAGCTGATATGTATGACAAACAAGGCGAATATGTAAACCTTTGGCTACCAGAATTGGCAAAAGTTCCAGCCGAGAAAATCCATTTTACGGGACTTTTGAGCGAAGAAGAACAGAAAAAATATGGAGTTTCTTTAGGTAAGGATTATCCGGAACCTATCATTAATGTTAATAAATGGATAAAGTCTTAAAAAACTTTCTTCAATCGACATCAAAAATATCCGCTTGCTGAATTTTTTATCCATTTATAACATTTAGCCACTTGTATATCATTTTCAAATCATTATATTTGAATCAAAATTAACCAATTATAGAAAAAACGAATTTAAGACAATGAACAAAAGCACACTCATCATCGTTGGTATTTTACTAATTTTCGGTATGTACGGATGTAGCTCTTACAATGGTTTGGTAGGAAAAGACCAAGAAGTGAACGGTAAATGGGCAAACGTACAAACACAATATCAACGCCGCTCAGACTTGATTCCGAACTTGGTAAATGCTGTAAAAGGTGCTGCCGATTTTGAAAAAAGCACACTAACTGCCGTTATTCAAGCACGTGCAAGTGCAACAGCCGTAAATATAAAAGCTGACGATTTAACCCCTGAAAACATTCAGAAGTTTCAGGCTGCTCAAGACCAACTGAGTGGTACCTTAAGCCGTTTGCTAGTTTCAGTTGAAAAATACCCTGATTTGAAAGCCAACCAAAACTTCTTGGAGCTTCAATCTCAACTTGAAGGAACTGAAAACCGCATTGCAGTTGCCCGTAATGATTTCAATACATCAGTACAAGGCTATAACTCATCGGCTTTAGCATTCCCAATGGTTATATTTGCCAAAATGTTTGGTTTTGCACAAAAAGGATTCTTTCAAGCATCTGAATCTGCACAAGCTGCTCCAACAGTTAAGTTCTAAATTATTAGTGAAAAAATATATAGAATATCGACGTTGCGATGCAGCGTCGATATTCTATCAAATTCCCAAAAATCAATTATGCTATTATCAGAAACTGAAAAAGAAAAGGTCATAGCTGCCATTAAGCAAGCCGAACTCAATACTTCGGGCGAGGTAAAAGTTCATATCGAAGAAAATTGTCCCGAAGCAGACCCCTTTGAGCGAGCAAAACAGGTATTTCAGCATTTGAGCCTTGATACAACTGCTCAGCGAAACGCAGTGCTATTTTACTTGGCTCATGTTGACCGCAAATTTGCGGTTTTGGGCGATATTGGTATCGACCAAGTAGTTCCACCCAATTTTTGGGAAAGTACTCGTGATACACTACGCATGTATTTTGCTCAAAACGATTTTAGCGGTGGTTTACAGATGGGAATCAAAGAAGCTGGTATCCAGCTTAAAAAATATTTTCCCTATCAAAGCAATGATATCAACGAGATTTCGAACGATATTTCAATCGAGCCGATACCATAAACTTTAAAATTAGTTTATCCACTCATTTTTTCCAAAAATTATCCGCAAGCTTTTAACGTTGACTCTGGCTTTAACAAAAAAGCTATTAATTGATAAATATAACAAATAGTGGTGATTTACCACTCTACTATCTCGATGTTTAACAGAATTCTTATATTTCTTTTTCTTATACAAAGTTTTGTCTTTGCACAAGATATTCCGCAGAAGCCAAATCCACCAAGATTTGTCAATGATTTGGTTGGTGGGCTTTTGAGTCAAGGAGAAATCAATCAATTAGAACAAAAACTAAAAGCATATTTCGATTCAACTTCTACGCAAGTGGCGATCGTAATCGTGAAAAGTGTTCAACCTTATGATATTAGCGAATATGCCATAAAACTTGGCAGAGAATGGGGTATTGGTCAGAAAGACAAAAACAATGGAGTTTTATTTTTATGGGCTCCAGATGACAGAAAAATCTTTATCGCCACAGGATACGGTGCAGAAGGCGGTTTGACAGATGCTTACAGCAAAAGAATTATCGAAACGGTAGTAAAGCCAAACTTCAAGCAATTACGTTATTACCAAGGTATTGATGAGGCTACGAATAGTATTTTTAAATATTTATCAGGCGAATTTGACGCAGAACCTACTGAAGAAGAAGATTCGGGTTTTGTCATTTTTTTGGTTATTTTATTCATAATTATAGGATTGATAGTTTTTAGAAATAAAGGAGGCGGAAATCGCGGCGGTGGACTTGTACCTTATACAACCTACGCAGGTTGGGGAAGCTCATCAGGTGGTTGGTCTAGCGGAGGTGGAAGCAGCGGAGGTGGTGGTTTCGACTTTGGAGGAGGTAGCTTCGGAGGTGGTGGTGCTGGAGGAGATTATTAAGATAGTTTTGAAAGATATAATATAAAAAAGAGCCTTTTTCGGAAGGCTCTTTTTTATGTTAAAGTCTCATGTTAAGTTCAATAATGCTAAAATCGTTAAACCGCAGTGGTGGACAGTATGAAAAGATCCGAAAAAATTTCGTGGGAATTATTGAAGAAAGCCCCGCGGGCTTTTCTGTGTAGCATACGTAATAATTCCTATCTCCTCACCACAATCCCATCAACTTTAAACCTCTTCTTTTTACCAATAAACAGTTCTTGCCATCCTTCAATTTGATAATGAGTGAGGTGGTTTTTATCAAGTGTCATCAAAAGGTGCTTTTCTGATTGATATAAATAGTTTTCGGTTTGTATCAGGGCTTCAATATTTTTAGCTGATTTATCTTCCTCAAAAATAATTTTCAATGATTTTACTGGTAAATTTTCACCTTCCTTAAGCGTATAAACTGCCATTTGAGGAGCTTTTTCTTTATTATAACTTAATTGATACGATTGCTTGTTTATATCAGCTTGCAAAAAAAGTTCGAGTTCTTTTTGCCAATCAATTTTGTTGGTATTCAACACTTCTTTTTTCTCTTCTATAACTAAGATTTTGTGCGTAAGTGGCTGATTTTTATTCAATTCTGTTATCTGTTTATTTACAAGACCAGCCAAATCGAAGTACGTTTTTGTAGAATTCTGAGTTTCGGATTCGGCACATCCGACTAATAATAAGCTGATAAATAGCAGTTTACGCATTGCGAATAATGGAAAATGAGGTATATAAAATGGTTAAATAATAATAAAATTTATTAGTATTAAAAATATAACATTTTTCTAGAGCTTTGGCGTTCCTATATCCCCTTAAAAAACTTAACCCCACCGCTATCGAGAGCAGTGGGGTAAGCGTCCATCTATTCAACCCTAACCTATTAAACTATGAAAACTTAATATTCTTATTTAAAGTTGAGTCCTAAAGACCTAACATTTCAATTGCTTCTGGGGCAACTGTCTGTTCTATGTCTGCCGACTCAACGTTTGACTGGTAATTCCATAAAACTTTGATAACTGAGGCGGTTTTGGCAACTTTCTCCTTCCAAATCTTTGCCTCACTGCCACGTATCTTGTTAAGTTTTATTTCGATATTTTCTACTGCTGTAAAAAACGCTTCTTTTTTGTCAGCATTCAATGTCATGAATTTAGACGGAGAAACGTTGTATAAAGTCACAACTTCTTTAAAAATATTCCAATCATTTGTTTTAACTAACTTCTTCGCATTTTTTGACATAAAATTTGCGAAACTTGCTTCAGCACCTCTAACTAAAATTACTTCGTTTGTTGCTGAATCACGGTCATTTGCTTTTACAATATTTGCAGTAGTCATGAATGACCCGAATACTAATGCAAATATAATTGTTTTTAATGAATTTTTCATTGTTTTGTCTTATTTTCCTAGTGGATAACGATGCAAAGGTATGCGAGAAAATAATACAATCCAAATGTTGTATATGGTCAACAACCGAATATTGTTCTAAATATATTTGGATTTTTTTAATATTACAGATATTTTAAGTAAATATTCAATACAAAATCAAAATATTATTTGTATTAAAAAAGTGCAACTTATATTTTATTCTAAAAATAAGAAAAATAAAGATTCTTTAAAAAGTACAATCATTCGTTGTAAAAATTCATTGTTCTCTCTACACCAATTGTGCAAAAATTCAAAATCATCTCGCCAACACGGTCTAATCTATCTACTAGTTGAATCATTTCGTCGTCATTGAAGGCTTTTAGCACATAATCAACCTGCTTACCCGCATGGAAATTATTGCCTATTCCAAACCTTAATCGATTATAAGCATTTGTACCGAGTTTTTCTTCGATGTTGCGTAAACCGTTTTGTCCACCGTGCGAACCTTTGGTCTTTAAGCGTAGCTTTCCGAAGGGCAAGGCGAGGTCGTCGCAAATCACCAAAAGATTTTCGGCAGGAATTTTCAGTGCTTGTAGCCAATAGTTGATGGCATTGCCGCTGAGATTCATATAAGTTGTTGGCTTGATAAAGTAAATCTGTTTTCCTTTATGTTTATATTCAGCCGTGTAAGCGAGGCGTTCCATCTTAAACGAAAAGCCTTGTTGAGCCGCCAACCTATCGAGAGCCATAAAACCAACGTTGTGTCGGGTAAGTGAATATTCTGGGCCAATATTCCCAAGCCCAGCTATTAAATATTTCATATTTTTAGGATTTAGGCAGTACTATTTAGGCAAGGTTGCTTTGTTTGAAAATAAAAAAGCATACAAAAAATAGCATAAAATATAAAGCCAAACATTGTTAATTAAAAATTTTGTGCAAAGTTCTTAATATTTTATGCAATTAGTATATCAATTGCTTAGTTTTACAATTTAAAACATGAATCAATATCTTTAGCATAGTTGAATTGATAAATCTTTTATCGTTCAGTATTATTTAGGCGTATGAACCGACTCATTCTTAGTAATCCTTTACTTGATATTACACTCAATCGTTTGTGCCAGCAATTGATTGAAAACCACGGAGATTTCTCGAATTCAGTGATTTTGGGACTACAACCACGCGGCATCTATTTGGCCGAGCGTATCACCAAAAAATTAAGAGAAGAAACAAGCATTGATATAAAACTAGGATATTTGGATGCCACTTTCTTTCGTGATGATTTCAGAAGAAGAGACACGCCTTTAAAACCCAACGAAACCAAAGTGCCTTTTGTGATTGAAAACAAAAAGGTGATTTTGATTGATGATGTATTGGCAACTGGCCGAATGGTTCGTGCAGCAATTGATGCAATGCAGGCGTTTGGTCGCCCCGAAAAAGTAGAACTTTTATGCCTAATAAACCGCCGCTACGAAAGAAATTTGCCAATTCAGCCCGATTATACAGGCATGCGTGTAAATACGCTAGATACGCAGCGTGTGTTGGTAGAATGGAAAGAACAAGGCAATGAAGAAGATAGGATTTGGTTGATTGGTTGATGTTTAGAAATGAAGGTTTTTAAATATTCGACAATTCTATGGGTAATATTAGCTTTGCTAATATTGATTGCTTTCATTGAGGCGTTAAACAATAAGGTTGTGGAATGAGACGCACTACATTATATAACGAATAACTAGTTGATGCTAAATTCACATGGGATATCATTAAAACTCTTTTGGGTGGAATCGTTGTTTTCAAACAACAATTATTCCTCATGTTGTTGTGATATATCGTTATGACCGTAATGAATCAAACGCCACTAAACTCTTTGATATTAGCTATCAAATAATCTATTTGTAAACTTGTATGCCACGAACTCAGCACAATGCGGGTATTGGGCTTACCCGTTTTGATTGGATATGCAAAACTATAAATAAAGATTCCTTTCTGAAACAAAAAGTCGTAGAGTTCGTCTTGTAAAGAATAATACACTGGATAGCTTTTGATAGAATTAAATAATAACTGACCATCAGATAGTTGCGAAGAAAAACATTGAATGTTAACATTTAATTTTTGTCGATTTCTTTCATAAATTTTATCAGCGTGCATGTAGGCGTATAGATAAGCAGGTGCAATCGGTGAGCATGAAGCAAAAAAAGCGGTATATTGTAGCGTATGAATAAAATCTTTATCAGCAAAAACTACTCCGCCTGCAATGCCCATAGCTTTGTGCAAAGAACTAATTACTACCAATTTTACATTTTCGTTTACGGTTATTTGCTTAAAAATTCCCGAACCGTTTTTCCCTGTTATTCCTAAACCATGCGAATCATCAATCACGAGTGTAATTGTTTGATTTTGTGGTAGTTGACTCGTCCAGACGAAATGATAAGGGCTTAGTTTGAGGGCATCGCAAGAATTACAAACGATGACTGAGTGTGGAGCATTTTGCTCAGAAATTTCTTGACAAATATTGCTTGCCCAAACCTCAAAACTTATATTGGGTAAACTTATATTTGGCTCATGGAAATTAGCAGAATGACTACTTGGTGCATAAAAAAAAGTTGTATTCTGCATTTTAAGATATTGTACCACGACTTGCCCAGCCAACATTCCTGACGAAATTGTCAAGGCTTTTTCTGCCCCAACCCAACGTGCCATTTTTTCTTCGGCTTGGTCGTAAATATCCAATTGTAGATTTCCGTTTCGAGAACTTCCAAACGACATTCCATAGCGGTTCATACCCTCAACCAATAATCTTTTGAAGTCCGTATCTTGATTCATGCCTAAATAGGAAGTTCCACTATAAAAATCGTATTCCTTTCCTTCAAGTAAGATTTTGTTTGATGGTAATTGGCTGATTATCAATTCGTTTGGCATTTTTTGTTTTGATGAAGTTTTACAAGCGTGAAATTAGTTTATTTCTTTTATAAATTCCAAAAATGATAAACCTAGTTATGATATTCCTTTTGTTAAATTGGCTTTGCCAAACTTATTCTATGAATGAATTATTTTCTATTCCCTTTCGTTGAAAAATTAAGAATTATTCAACAAAGCACTGCATAAATGACTCAAAAAGAGAAACTTCTATTATTTATATTGGCTTGTATCAATTTTACGCACATTATTGATTTTATGATAATGATGCCTTTAGGACCACAATTAATGAAAATTTTCGATATTTCACCCCGGCAATTTGGCTTTGTTGTATCAGCTTATGGATTGAGTGCTGGAATTTCTGGTTTTCTATCAGCATTTTTTGTTGATAATTACGACCGAAAAAAAGTCGTTCTTTTTGCCTATACGGGCTTTGTTATTGGTACGCTTGCCTGTGGTATTGCACCAACTTACGAAATCTTGATATTGGCGAGACTAGTGGCGGGTGTATTCGGTGGTTTGATTGGAGCTCAAGTACTTTCAATTGTAGCTGACACCTTTGAATATGAGCGTCGTGCTACGGCAATGGGTTTTGTTACTACCGCTTTTTCGTTGGCTTCGGTGATTGGTATTCCTGCAGGGCTTTTCTTGGCAGGTAAATTTGGTTGGCATTCACCATTTTTGGTGGTTGGTGGACTTGGAATTGCTGTTATTTTTATGATTTACCGCTTCGTTCCAAGACTTGATAATCACCTAAAAAATCGTCATCCCAAAGACAGTCCATTTACTGTCATTACTGACATTACTCGAAACCCGAATCAGCTTCGTGCTTTGAGTCTTTCTACAATCATTATGTTGGGGCATTTTAGTATCATTCCATACATTTCGCCAACTTTGGTTGCCAATGTGGGTTTTAGTCAAGATAATATCTTTTTGATTTATTTTGTAGGTGGACTACTCACGATCTTCTCAGCACCGATGGCAGGAAAATTGGCCGACCGCAAGGGAAAATATCCAATTTTTGTGATTTTTGCATTGCTTTCAATGATTCCGATTTTCTTGATAACTAATATGTTTTCTGGGGCTTTGTGGGGGGTTTTAGTAATTTCTGGAATATTCTTTGTGTTTTCAAACGGTCGTTTAATTCCTACTCAGGCAATCGTATCGAACGTTGTAAGTTCACGACAAAGAGGTAGTTTTATGGCCATTAATTCATCAGTTCAGCTATTTGCTCAGGCAATTGCGACTAATATCGGTGGATTTATCATTCATAAAATGCCATCAGGTTATCTTGAAAACTATCCGTATGTAGGATATTTTGCCATGATCATGATTTTTATGAGTATTTTTATTGCTAAAACCGTCAAACCAATCGCACAATGAAAAAACTTATTTTAGCACTCGTTGCATTTGTTCCTCTAACAATTTTTGCCCAAGATTTTAAAGCAGTAATAGAAAAACATCGAGAGGAATATAAGGCTGATTTTCTTAAAAATTCGAGTTCGCCACTTCAGAAAGAAGATTTTGAGTATTTACGCTTCTACGAACCCAACGAGAAATTTAAAGTTGAATGCAAATTTGTAGCTACAACACGACGAAACTCCGCTCGAAAAAAACCACTCGAAATCCCAACATCTTCTGGGCAAACAGCTGCCTATACAAAATTTGGAGAATTAAAGTTTGAAATTGATGGAAAACCAAATAAACTCGCTGTTTATCAATCACTTAGACTCAGAAACCTACCACAATACCGGGATTACTTGTTTATTCCATTCAAAGATTTGACAAATGGAAAGGAAAGTTATGGTGGTGGGCGTTACCTTGATTTAAGAATGAAAGAAATAGAAGGTGATAAAATTAATTTAGATTTCAATAAAGCCTATAACCCTTTCTGTGCTTTTAGTGCAGGTTACAGTTGCCCAATTCCACCCAAAGAAAATAGCTTGAAAGTAGCAATTGAAGCTGGAGAGAAGAATTTTGTGAGAGAGCATTGAAAGTTGGCATTTTTCAGTGTACAGTTTAATTTTTGCAGACTGCCTACTGAAAACTGCCAACTGTTTATATTTTCTTTGCAGGATTTCCGAAAACGGTTGTGCCATCAGCGATATTTTCGACAACAACTGACCCCGCCCCAACTCGGGCATTTTTTCCGATTGTTACGCCCGAAATAATTACTACTCCTGAGCCAATAAATGCACCTTCCTCAACAATGGCCTCGCTGTTAATGATTGCACCCGCTCCAATTTGCACGTAATCGCCTACGCTTGCGTTGATATCAACCACCACCGAGGCATTGATTATACAATGACTACCAACTGTTGCATAAGGATTGACAATTGCACGAGCAGCAACCAAATTTCCGTGACCAATAAAGGCATCAGCCGAAACAACCGCTGTATTATGCACTGCATTGATAGGCATCGTTTTTCGGCGATTATTGAGCAGTTCGATGAGTTTTTTACGCTCTTTATTATTTTCGAGGGCTACGAAAGCTTCGGTTTTTGGGCCAATCAGCTTCAAGAAACCATCGTCGTCGGTTTCACCCAAAACCATTACATCACCGATTTCAGTATTGTGTAATTTTTTATCATCATCCAAAAAACCATAAACCACAACATTATTTCTATTGAAAATATCTAAGGCTATTTTCCCGAGATTACCTGCACCAAAAATCAAAACTGGATTTTCCATTCTTAAATTTAAATTGTTCTATAAAATTTGTATTGTTGAGTATAAAACAACATTATTTGTTTTGAGTTTCACACCAAAAAAAGCTAACAAAATCAACCACCACTTACGGGCGGAATTAATACAATTTCATCGTTTTCTTTCAAAATCGCCATATCTTCGGCATATTCAGAGTTAATGGCCACTCTCAACGACTTTAGCCTTGCAAAAGTAGGGAAATTTGTTGAAAGATGCTGTTTTAAGTCAGCAATGGTGGCGGCATCTTCGAGCGAAGTTGTATATTCAAACTGCCCGATGATGTCACGAGTAATACCAAAACATAAGATTTTTATTTTCATATTTATATTTGTAGATAAAACTATAACCATGATTTTTCAAAATAGGTTTATCAACATACTATTTCTGAAAGCTTTTTGATATTTTTTCTTGTGAAATTAAAAATAACTTATCTTGCATCTAAAACTGAATATGAATAAGATAAAGATTTTGATTTAATGATAACATTCGACGAAGTAAACATCCAAAAAGGCGACAGGACGGTTTTAGAAAATATTAATTGGCAAACCCATAATGGCGAAAACTGGGCAATTATTGGTGGAAATGGCTCAGGAAAAAGCACTTTTTTGGAAGCTATTGCAGGAAAAATATTTCCGACAAAAGGCCAAATCACGAAGCCAAACTATGATGAAATTGCTTTTGTAGCCAAAGATTATAGTTTTAATCGAATCGTTCAGGCAGCGACTCAATACTATCAACAGCGTTTCAACTCGCATGATGCTGAGATTTCGCCTACGGTACGAGAAATCCTGCAAAACCAAATCAAGCCTATTGGTACGGTGGATGAAAAATCGGTTGATTTACCGACTTTGCCTTATTCTGAAGATGAATTAATTAAAAGTGCTAATTTGCTCAAAATCAGTCATTTACTCGAACGAAAAATTATAACTTTATCAAATGGAGAAACTCGCCGCACGCTCATAACGCTTTCGTTGTTACGCAAACCAAAAGTACTTTTGCTCGATAATCCGTTTGTTGGGCTTGACATAGAAAGTCGTGCTACTTTACACCAAGTGATTAATCAAGTGGCAGTATCTGGTATTCAGATTATTATCGTTACAACTCCCAAAGAAATTCCTTCATGCATCACCAATATTATTCAATTTCAAAACGGACAAACAAAAAGTACTTCCACTCAAGCTTCTGATTTTCAAACAATTATCCAAAATTCGGGCATAAAAATAGCTGCTGATATTTTGGAAATAGTCAAGCAAATTCCAGCAAAAAATGATTTCAATTATGCCTTAAATATGCGAAACGTAACGGTGACTTATAAGGGCGTAAATGTGCTTGAAAATGTAAATTGGCAAGTAAAACGTGGCGAAAAATGGGCCTTGATGGGGCCGAACGGTTCGGGGAAAAGTACAATATTGAGTTTGATTACTGGCGATAATCCACAAGGATATCAGAATGATTATGATTTGTTTGACCGCAAACGTGGTAGTGGCGAAAGTATCTGGGACATTAAGCACCGAATCGGCTTTGTTTCTCCCGAATTGCACTTATATTTTACTCGCCAAACTGAGGTTTGGAAGGCCGTAGCATCGGGGCTTTTCGATTCGGCAGGACTATTTAAAAAATTGACCTTTGAAGAACGTGCCATGACAGACAATTATCTTAAACTATTGAATATTAGTCATTTATCAGAACGGAAAATTTATCAACTTTCCACGGGTGAGCAACGACAAGTGTTTTTGGCAAGAGCATTAGTGAAAAACCCACCGTTACTTTTGCTTGATGAACCATGCCAGGGACTCGACTACGAACATGTAATTTATTTCAGAGATTTGGTCAATGATTTGGTGCTTGAACTCAATAAAACTCTTATTTATGTGACCCATTACGAAGAGGAAATACCTGCCTGTGTCGATAAACGCCTAAGCCTTAGTAAAGGAAAAGTTATAAATAGTTGAATAAAAAAGCGATTATAATAAATAGATTTACTTTAACTTATACCATTCAACACCCTTCAAGGCCGCTCGACGATTAACGGTTTCTGATGCAGGATAGTTTTTAGATAAATAGTCAAGTATTGCAGGTTCGGCATCGCCCAATGCCCAAAGTTTTTGTTTTTGCTGCATCCATCTGATTTTTTCGAGCCAACCAGCTCGGTCGGTATGAAATTGTGTAATCAGTTTACTCGAATGACAGCCTGTACAATGAGCAGTTACGAGGTCGAGGCCTTTATCAACAATTAGTCCAGTTGATTTATCAATATTTACCGAGTCGGTAAGTGCTATTTTTAAAGCCTTTGTATTGCTTAAATCTTCTTGCTTCAAGCTTGCACTAATCATTATTGCAGTACTGAAAACGAGTAAAGATATTTTATATAAGTTTTTCATAGTTTTACCCAATTTTTACTGCAATTCGGTGACAAGAATTATTTAGATACCCACCCGGATTCCACGCTGGAATAATCATTGGTTGCCCAATTCCATTCGCATCAGTTGCTTTTGCCCAAATCTCATAATATCCTTTTTTCGGGAAATTTACTTTTGTTGACCATCGTTGCCAAGCCAAACGATTTTTTGGCTTACGTAAATCGCATTTTATCCAAGTTGCTCCAAAGTCAATCGAAATTTCCATGTTTTTTACCTCAAAATCTCCTGCCCATGCGTGTCCACGTAAATCGAGCGTACGACCTTCTTCAAGTATCGCACCCGATTTTGGGTACGTAATCACAGATTTTATAGGCATAGACTCTATGATTTTCAAGTCTGAATCAGCAATTTTTCCACCTGCTTCAATCGGATACGCTGGTACTCGGTAACTATGGCCGCTCATTTTTTCGCCATCATGTACTTTATTTCGGATAGAAATTCGGTTCAACCATTTGCCTGAAACTGATGCTGGCCAACCGCCGACTACCAATCTAAGCGGAAATCCGTGCATCACAGGAATGTCCTTTCCATTCATTGCCCAAGCTAAAAGCGTTTCATCTTCAAGGGCTTTTTTCATAGGCACACCTCTCGAAATGGGCGATTTTGAGGCATCACCACTCAAATGTATATCTTTTCCGTAATACCCAACATAAACCGCATCAGCATTTATGCCTACACTTTCAAGTACATCACGTAGCCTTACTCCTGTCCATTCCGCACAACTTACGGCTCCATCTTGCCACTGATTACCAGATGTTTGTGGGCTAAAACCGTAGCGGCCATTTCCTGCACATTCGAGTGTGAGTTGGTAAGTATAGGCTTTAAACTTTGTCTTTAAATCATTCAAAGTGAATACTTTACGAGTTTTTGCGGACTCTCCATCAATCACTAATTCCCATTTAGTGGCATCTATATTTTCTGGCAGATTACCATTATTGCGAACAAACATTTTATCGGCAGGTGTGATTTCATCATCGAGTAAATGCGGTGGAGTTTCGACATTCCAGGGCCGGTCATTGAGCAGCATTAAATCCTTATTCTTTCCTTGGGGAAGGTCAATAAAGGCTTTTTCGCCTAAAATTTCTTCTTCTTTTGGTAGATTTTTAGCAAAAACAACATCACTACCAAGTACCGTTGCGATACTTATAATACTTTTTTGAATAAATGAACGTCTGTTATTTGAAATTTTCATAGAATAGATTTTATAAAGTAGGTGCAAAATAAATTATAAAACTCTTGAATTTTATAATTTCCCGAATTAGTTATTATATTTTTATAAAAATAATAAAATTATGCTCATACGATTTGTCAGAATGACCTTTCAAGAAGATAAAACTGAAGAATTTCAAGAAATTTTTGACTCCTCGAAAGATAAGATTAGAGCCGTGCAGGGTTGTTGTCATCTCGAACTGATGCGAGACATAAATCAACCCAATATTTACATGACTCACAGATTTTTAAGGGTCATAATGATATGTTACCATACAGGGTTTAAACACTGATTTGGTCGAAATCAAATACTATATAATTTGAATTGTCCGACATTGTCCCCCTTTGTCTGACATTCTTGGCGGGATTCTTGGCGTATTAATACAAACAACTATTAATCTCCTTTGACTACTCCACTATTAACTAATCGACATAGTGTTGCGTGACAACAGTGGTGGCGTGGTCCAAGTGTTCGGCAATATGTGTAAATCTACTGGCAATTAGTAAGCTTAAGCTACTTAAATCAAGAGTTAACAAAAGAATAATGTTATCGGCCAAACACTGTATCATAACACTTTCTTAATGTAATTTTGATCCAATTCACACGAATTAATGAGAACTTTGAAACTAAAACCCTTGGTCATGAAAAACATACTTTTACTCGCTCTTTCCTTCCTGTTGTGCTTTCCCATGCTTGCTCAAAAGCTCAACCAAACGCAAATCATTGGTAGCCATAATAGCTACAAAAGTGCCATAGCACCCGAGATTCTTACTTACCTCCATGGCATGAATGCCAATACTGCCCAAGGACTTGAGTACGAGCATGTGCCACTTGAAAAACAATTGGACATGGGTCTGAGAAACTTAGAACTTGATGTTTTTCACGACCCTCAAGGCGGCCGATATACGCAACCTAAAGGGATAGAAATTATCAAAAAAGGAGGAAACCCCAACTTCACCTTTGACCTAGAAAATAAGTTGACTCTACCAGGCCTCAAAATGTTCCATGTGCAAGACCTTGATTTTCAGTCACATTACCTCGTTTTTGCAGAGGCTCTTCAGGCACTCAAAAAATGGAGCAACGCACACCCAGACCACCACCCCATCTTTATTCTGGTCAATGCGAAGGATGCTCCCATCCCAAATACAGTTCGTCCACTTCCCTTCACCGCGACGGCCTTGGACAGCATTGACTTGGAAATCAGAACTCACCTCGGCTTGGAAAAGCTAATCATCCCAGACCAAGTAAAGGGAAGCTTTGCCTCCTTGGAGATAGGTGCCCTCAACGGCAACTGGCCAGCCCTAGACCAAGCAAAGGGTAAATTTTTGTTTGTATTGGACGAAAGTGAAGAGAAAATTAGAACCTATTTAACTAAAAAACCAGGCTTAGCCAATGCCGTATTTTTCGTCAACCTTAAGGAGGGTAACCCAGAAGCTGGATTCCGCATAATCAACGATCCTGTAAAAAACGAAGCCTACATTCAAGAATTGGTACAAAAGGGCTATATGATACGTACCCGATCCGACTCGGGCACGGAAGAGGCACGTAACGAAGATTACACCCAGTTTGAAAAAGCAAAATCCTCAGGAGCTCAGGTCATCTCTACCGATTATTACCTCCCGTCCAAGCTATTCAAATCCACCTACAAGGTGTCTTTTGAAGGAAACAAATTTGAACGAGCAAATCCAGTTCTCAACACAAGTAAAAAATAAGATGAAACCTAAATTTTGGGTTTCAGTTGTACTTGGGACGGTTCTCCAATTTTATGGCAGTTCCGTTTTTGTGCAACACTACCCACCGATTGCCTAGCCTACACCCAATTTCATTTGCAGGAACTAATTCGTTTGTGGTTCCTCAAATCGGACTGGCACGAAGGCCTTGGGCTATTTAGAAATGCCCTCGATACCGCATCGCTACAGCAATGGGCTGCTTTACCTGCGGAAAAAAAAGAAGCATACCTCAATTAGTTACTACTCGACAAAAAGACTCAGCCAACTGAGGATATTAAGGTTGGGAATTTGATAGAGGATTTTTACTTGATAAAAAACGGAGGAGACCTGAGTAAGTCATTGATTCCTCAGGAACGATTAGCCGTTTATTCGCAGATCTTCCTGGTAAAAAAAGCAGGGAAAAAGAAATCAAATCCCCGTTCAAGTCAGCTAGCCGACTTTTTAAGCATCTTTTCCACCCTTATCCAAAGCTTGCTTTCGGACGATTTTGTTATTGACCTCCACAATCTGGAAATCAAGAGAATCCAATAATTAACGAGATTAAAAGAAGGGTATAAAAAAACCGATCGACAAAGCCGATCGGTTTTTTTGGTAAAAATTAAGGTTTTCTATAAGTTATAGTAAGTGGTTATTAATTAATAACCTGGGTTTTGAACTAGATATCCTTTTTCGTTAGAAGAACCATCGATAGCTCTCTGAGGAATAGGGAACAAACGCTTGTAAGGATCTGCACTTGTTTTACCGGTCCACGTTTTTTCGAACTTGCCAAAACGGATCTGGTAGTTTCTTCTGAACGCTTCCCAATACAATTCAAAACCTGATTCTCTAAACAAGATATCTGTCGTTAGTGTAGTCAGAGCAGCTGGACGCTGACTTGCTCTGGCAGATCTTGAAGTTCTCAAGGTATTGACATCAGCCAAGGCACCTGCGTTGTCTCCATTTCTCAATTTAGCTTCAGCACGCATTAGGTAAATTTCACCCAAACGAATCAACACCAAGTCAACACTGCTGTAAGAACAGCAATCTGGACCTGTACTGCTGAATTGGTACTTTGAGAATCTGTAACCTGTATTGTGCAAACTTCCTTGTTCTGTAAAGTCAACCTGCAAGTTGTGATTTACATAAGTTCTGTTGGCACCGCTAGTTCTTGCGTTGATCACTGGATAGATTCTTACTTTGCCATCAGGACACAAGATGATTTTTCCACCAGCGTCTTTTCTTGGTCCCCAAATAACTCCACGAATGATACCTCTGTCAATTTGGAAAGACTTGGCATCCACGCAGTAGTATTGGTTCTCGTCGTTTGCAGGAGTAATACCTGTCAGGTTCTGCAGGTTTGCAGGAACCATCGTTTGTTTCATGCTAAAACGAGCATCTGCCACCGCTGGATCTACTGAACCGTAAGCATCTACCCAAGTTTGGTAGAAATCTGTCGTCATCGCTGCAGCATCTGTACCACGGGTGTTTGGAAATTCAGGTCGTGGAACCAAGTCGCCAGAGATGGACCAGTACTGCCATCTTTGGTGCTCCGTCTGCAATACACCACGCTGATCCATCGCGAAGATAAGCTCTCGGTTGGTGCTGTTGTTGTCACCGAAAATATCGAAGTACTCAGGAGAAAGTGCATAGGGTCCTGCGATGATTTCGTTAGTGTACTTGATCACATTGTCCATATCTTCTTTTTTGAAGACAGGAGCTCCGTAAGGAGCACGATAAACTGCAGCATTCAAGTATAATCTTGCCAATAGTGCTTTCACGGAAAACTGGTTTAATCGACCAGCACCTTTATCGCTTTTAATAAGGTCTCTTACGGAAAGCAATTCCGTTTCAAGGTAGGTAATTGCTTCCTGTCCTCTCAAGATTTCAGACTTATCGTTTGTAGCATTTTTCTTAAATACTAAGCCCCAGTTGTCAAGAATCATCATGTTAATGTATGCCTTCATGGCAACCATCTCGTAAACTCCATCTTGAGCAGCAGTATTGCCTTTTTTGGCTTCCAATTTCAATCGCTCTTCTGCAGTCAAGGCACGAGACAAACCTAGGGTCATATAGGTCCAAGTATCACCTACTAGGCTATTACCTGGAGTAGTTAGGTGCTGGTGTACAGCAATGAATTTACCACCATCAAACCAGTCTCTTCCACCTCGGTAAGGCAGGATTGCTTCGTCAGAAGCAATTTCCTGAAGACCAAAATTTGCTGTGTGTAACCAAATCGCACCTCTCAAAAAGCCATAAACTGGACCAATTGAACCACTTACTACTTCCGCCTGACCTGAACCCGTTAGGGATTCGTCAATGATATCTTCTTCTAGCGTTGTACACCCGAAAACTGCGAAGAAGAATACAGTTAACGTCAACAATTTAAATACTAATAATTTTTTCATTTTTTTTCGATTTTATAAATCTTGAATTGTAATTAGAATGTTAGGTTTAGACCAATCAAGAAAGTTCTAGCCTTAGGGTAAGTAAATCGGTCGATACCGAATGTTTGAATACCGCCAGAAGTTGAACCTGTATTTACTTCCGGATCAAATCCAGAATAGTCTGTCAAAACGAATAGATTTTGACCGGTCATAGAGAATTGAATGTTTTGGAATGCTTTACCTAAGCCTACTTTACTTGGCTGTACGTTGTACGCAAGAGTGGCGTTATTCAATCGCAGGAAAGATCCATCCTCTAGGTAACGGGTAGATACAATGTTGGCGTTAGCTAAAGTTTCGGTAGGGTACTTTACTGCAAAGTCTGTAGTATTATTGGACTGAGCCAATAACGCCTTTGGAAATAAGGTCATGTTTGTATGATTAAACACCTTGCTTCCAGACATTCCATTAAAGTTTAAGCCCAACTGGAAATTTTTGTAGTTGAAGTTGGAATAGAAACCATAGATTAATTTTGGTATCGCACTACCAACTACAGCTCGGTCATTGTCTAATACCTTGCCATCCTTATTTGTATCCTTGTAAACACTAATACCATCCTTCACTCCTTCAAACTCGTACATGTAAAAGGCTCCAATCGGCTGATTGTTGATGTATCCGTTGATGGTAGCACCGGTCTGTCCAGAACCCTGAGCAGAACCCGTCACCAAAACAGCATAAGGAGAATCAACTACTTTGTTTTGGATATAGGTAACGTTACCTCCAAAATTGTAGGTAAATGAGCCCTTTGGGTCAGATTTGTAATCCAAAGCAAATTCTAGTCCGTTGTTCACAATCTTCATGTCTGGGATATTATTCCAAAATGTAGCGGTTGGCTGAATAGGGTCAGCTGGAACAACCTCCAAGAGAATGTTGGAAGACACCTTGCTGAAATAATCCAAGGTACCTGTCAATCTAAAGTTGAACAAGGAGAAGTCAACACCAAAATCTAGTTGAGAAGATACTTCCCACTGTAAATCGGGGTTGGCCAATCGCGTATATGTAATTCCGTAAGGATACTTGTCAATCGTAGTTGCTGCCGGATCGAGTGGATAGGTGTTAAAACTTCCTGCACCTGTTGCTAATCTGTTTTCAGAGAAACTTGCGAGGGTAATTTTTGAAGGAATTTCCTGATTACCTGTTACACCATAGCTTGCACGAACCTTCAAGTTATTGAAGAAAGAGTTTGCCATGAAATCTTCGTTAGTCACGTTCCATCCCAAAGCAACGGAAGGGAAGTAGCCATACTTATTATTGGCACCAAACTTAGAAGAACCATCTGCTCTAAAAGTTGTTGTTACAAGGTACTTGTTGGCATATGCGTAATTCACACGGCCAAAGTAAGATTGCAATTCATTTCGTACCGCTCCAACACTTACAGCAGTTGGGAGCGTTACTGTGCTAGTCTGATCTTGGTATCTTGGCTCGATGTTGTTATTTACAAAACCCTGAAAAGAAATGGTCTTGCTTTCATCTCTCAAATCTTGGTAAGAGTGTCCTGCCAATAAGGTCAAATTATGGGACTTCGAAGACCAGTTATAGCTTAAGGTATTTTCTACGAGCTGGTTGGTGTTGGGATCAAAGATCGCATCCAAGGCACCATTCGAAATATTGCCTTCGTTTACTACCGATGGAAATGGCTTGTACTGGATATCACGGTTGGTAGCAGAATAATCAACGCCAAAGTTCAACTTGTATACCAAGCCCTTCGCAAGCTGAAGAGAAGGAGAAATGGAGGCCAATATTCTGTTATTGGTTGCAAAGTCTTTGTAGATTTCATTTCTCCTCAATGGATTTAGCGAGTTGGTCGGTAAATCTGTTGGCTGGCCATTGGTGTACGCAGGAATCGTTGGATTCAAGGTGATCATGTCGCTGATCACAGAAGTAATCGCAGGACGCAAGTTCTCAGTACGAGAAGCAGTTAGGTTGTAGTCCACATTTAACTTACCATTTAACGCCTTCTGGGTGATGTTTAATTTACCAGAGTAACGCTTCAAGTTACTGTTTTTCAAAATACCGTCCTGATCTTGGTAGCCCATTGAGGCAAAATAGGAGAATTTGTCACTGGCTGAACCACTTAAAGAAAGGTTTGCATTTTTAGCAATACCCACTTGGGTCAACTCGTCTTGCCAGTTGGTATTTCCATTCAAATCCACCAAGGTTCCACCTACTGCCTTTACCTGCTTACGGAAAGTGGCAGCATCAAATACAGGAAGCTGGTTTGGAAGGGAAGCGAATCCAGTAGACAAATTAAGGTTTACTTGACCCTTACCTGATCCTTTTTTAGTAGTGATTACCACTACACCGTTGGATGCTCTCGAACCGTAAACCGCTGTTGCACTCGCATCTTTCAACACGTCAATGCTCGCAATATCGGCCGGATTGATAAAGTTTAAAGGGTTTGTCGCTACACCAGTAGAGGAGTTGTCCAACAAGAAGCCATCCACTACATACAATGGCTGGGTTCCAGAACGCAAACTTCCAACACCTCGGATGATCACATTTTGGTTAGCTCCTGGCTCACCACTTGTGGAGGTAATGGCAACACCTGCCAATTTACCTTGCAATAGTTCACCTGGGTTGTTTACTACACCCTTATTAAAATTTTCACTTTTCACAGAGGAAATTGCTCCAGTAATATCTGAACGTTTTTGGATACCGTATCCAACAACCACAATTTCATTCAGCTCAGAACTGTCTCGCTCCAATTGAATCGATAAGGTAGTTAATCCATTTACTGAAACTTCCTTTGAGTTGTAGCCCAAATAGGAAATTACTAAAATGGCGTTTGTTGGTACATCCAAAGAAAATTTACCGTCCGAATCGGTAACAATACCTGTAGTAGTGCCTTTTACACGGACATTTGCTCCTGGAAGTGCCGCACCATTTTCATCAAGCACAGTTCCTTTTACCAGTCCAAGTGGTGCATTTTTGTTGTTACTAACTTTACCCGTCGCTAAAGTTTGTTGGGTAAAAGTAAAGTTGAGGGTGAGCAGCAAACATGCCGTCATTAAACCCCTCCAAAAGCTTTTTTGAGCAATCATAATTGAGTAGTAATTTGGTACTGAAATTATTTTGAGTTAATAATTTACAAAATTACCGCAAGTCTATTGCTTGAATATTAAAGCCACATTAAAAAATAATTAAGAATGCCCTTGAAAAATTAGCTTTGAGAGACCATTTCTACTAAAATTGGCTCTCTCCAGACAATACAAGGATTATACTATTTATACATTCGACAATTCATCCACCTTCCGAAATTAAGGTAAACGGCAGTGCTCCCCTTTTCTTTTTTCTACCTGTCCTATAGTTTGATGGCTTTTAAACGTTTTAATTTTCAGAAAGATGGGAAGGTTTTTAAACGAAAAAAGTCACCATTTCTGATGACTTTCCTGTTTGCTCCCCTTACAGACGAAAGATGCAACTATAATGCGATGATTGAGTATGTGACTATTAGGAAATTGAGTAGATGAACTTCGAGCAAAACAACTTGTAGGCTTGGGGAAAAATTATAAATCCCGATTATCAGTTTTTACTTTCTTTTTCAATTTGTTGCATTAAAAATTCTTGCCCAAATGTGAGTTTCTTGGCCAACGCACTTTTCGGTTCAATCACTCTCCAAAAAGGTGTGATTTCTCCTACAAGTTTTCCATTTTGTAGTTTTTCATAGTTAGCTTCTGCCACAATTCTCAAAAATATTCCTGTAGTTACAGGACAAGTGTAATCTGCATTATGCTCTATGGCCAGGTCTTTTCGTAATGTTTTTATGTCTATCCGCTTCCCAATTCCAATTTGTTGAATATAGGCATCTATGAGTTTTGGCGTAGCAATAAACATATTACTTCCTGCTGGAATATCAGCAAAGTCAATTTCAATTCGTTTAATTTTTGGCTCTTTCTTTTCGTTTAATTTTTCTAGCCAAGGCTTTCTCATTGATATATTTTTAATTGAATTTTAAAAAATACAAAAATAATAAAAAGATGCAGCAACAATGCGATGATTGAGTATGTAACTATTAGGAAATTGAAGGGTTGAACTTCGTGAAATTTTACAGGAAGGACTTAATTACATCTCTGAAAATCAAGACGAGAAATACAAGTACAGGGAGTGTTTTCTAAACTGTGTCAAGCCTAAACTAGAGCGAGTTATAAGTTTTGGTTTTTTCAACCAAAACTTATAACTCGAAATCCTCATCTGCGATTCTGTCAGCGAAAATAATACTAATTTC
>Ga0247831_1001856_pt1 | contig 36915 bp, 60 predicted proteins | sample LaCruzMarch2015__9_FD_192406 | JGI IMG/M metagenome (GOLD analysis project Ga0247831, IMG submission 192406) | Freshwater microbial communities from meromictic Lake La Cruz, Castile-La Mancha, Spain - LaCruzMarch2015_1m | ecosystem: Environmental > Aquatic > Freshwater > Lake | place: Spain...
AATGCACAGGTAAACGCTACGGCTGCTGTAGCGGCTCTTGGCGGCATGACATACTCAGGCTTTGCTGAGATCAATGCTAATGGCAATGTTGCGGTGCAAGGTAGGTTAATTACCAGCGCCTTTGTACAGATTAGTGGCAATGCCTTGGTAGCTGCGAACGGATTTAAGTTTGGGCAAGAATGGTCAGTCGATTCAGCAGAAGATGACACATGGACAACGCAAACGGCTGGTGATCCAAACTGGACTACGCAAAACGCTGGATCAGACACATGGACATCAGTAAACGCTGACTCTAATACTTGGACAGAACAGAATACAGGGACTCAACAATGGCAACAACAAGGGTAAACTTTACAGAATGGCTACCTGACCAGCCTGGCGTTGCTGGCGTAATGACAGAAGCCAAGAATGTATATCCAATAGCGAATGGATATGGTGCTTTGCCGTTAGAGGTAAACCTGTCTGCCAATGCAAGCGAGAATCTAAACAACATCTTTGCCGCCAAAAAGAACACTACAACATTATTGTTTGCCTCTGGCGCTACTAAGTTATTTCGCTATAACTCTGGGACTACTAACCTAACGGATGTGTCTAAGGCTGGTGGATATACTACGGCAGCAGAAGATCGTACATTCTTTACCCAGTTTGGTAATGTGGTTCTTGCGGCTAATGGCGCAGATAAACTCCAAGCGTGGACTATTGGAACATCTACAGCATTTGCCGATGTGGCAGCAGCAGCGCCTACCGCAAAGTTTGTAACCGTAGTGCGTGATTTTGTAGTGTGCGCCAATACACCAGCAAACCCTAACCGAGTATTCTGGTCTGATATTAACGATGAAACCGATTGGACACCAGGCGCAACAAGCCAATCTGATACACAAGACCTAGCCGATGGTGGCGATATTATGGGCTTGACTGGTGGCGAGTTTGGCTTACTGCTTACAGAGCGTTCAATCGTTCGTATGTCTTACATTGGAAGCCCGTTCTACTTTCAGTTTGACTCCATTGCTAGGGGTCTTGGCTGTATTACAGGTAATAGCGTTGCCCAGTATGCAAGTACCACTTTCTTCTTGTCAGACGATGGTTTCTATAGCTGCGATGGACAGGCAGTTAAAGCAATAGGCTCAGAAAAGGTAGATAAGTTCTTCTTTGCCGATGTAAACCTTAGTAAACTAAATGAGATGTCTTGTGCTGTAGACCCAGTTAAAAAGCTCGTTATTTGGAATTACACAGACACCTTTGCCGCTAAAAAGCAGTTAATTTATAACATTTTGCTAGGTAAATGGTCTTACGCAGAATCAACAGCCTCATACATTAACAATGTCTACACGCCTACACTTGCATTGGAAAGCCTAGATGTCTTTGGTACATTGGACTCATTAGGCGTTAGCTTAGACTCTCGCCAATGGGCTGGTGGCGCTTTGTTATTAGCTGGCGTATCAAGTGCAAGAGCCATCTCATTTACTGGCGCTAGAAAGACAGCATCGTTAATTACTGGTGACTTTGGTATTCCTAACGGCAGATCAGTAGTAACCCTAGCTAGACCGATTATTGACAATGGATCAGGAAGTGTTGCCATTGCCTCTAGGGTAAACCTTGATGACGCAATTACATTTGGTGATGCTGTGGCGGCTGATGATGAAAACAGGATTGGTCTGCGTTCTGCTGGTAGATACCATCGGATTAAGACTATCCCAAGCAGCTTATGGACTTCTGCCCTAGCCGTTGATGTAGATATTGCTCCGCAGGGAAATAGATAATGTTTCGTACATTACCGAACTTTGGCTCTGATCCCCGAAATGTGGCAGAGGTTGTCCGTCAAATTTTAAACGGCAAGACCAACAATACGGGTACGATTACATTAGCTACAGGAAACGCTACAACTACGATTTTGTACGATGAGCGTATTAGCTCTGATACTAAGATTGTATTAGTGCCTTATTCTGCTAGTGCTTTTACAGACTCTATTCCGTATGGTGCGTTTCAAGACTCTACCGACCAAACGGCAGCAAGCACATCTGTTGCTTACCCAATGACCTTTAATACAACAGACTACTCCAATGGAGTTTATCTGTCTAACAGTAGTAGATTAAATGTTAGAAATGCTGGGGTTTATAACTTGCAATTCAGCGCACAGCTAGAAAATCAAGACAATAATCAGCATACGGTTGATATATGGTTTAGAAAGAATGGCACAAACATAGCTAATTCAAATAGTCAATTTACTGTACCTGCAAGAAAGAGCGCAAGCATTTTTGGTTATGTTATTGCGGCACTAAACTTCTTTGTAGAACTAGCGGCAAACGATTATGTAGAAATTGTGTGGAGAGCAGAAGATACTCTTGTTCGTATAGAGCAAACGGCAGCACAAACAAGCCCTACAAGACCAGCGACCCCATCTATTATTGCGACTATGCAAGCCATATCAGGCGGCAGTCTTAGTAATGTTTATGTCAGCGCCCAGACTCAGGGATCAGCAACAATTAGCCATTATTCCAACAATACGGCAAATAAAACATACGGATATATTTTAGTTGGATAATTCGTTAAAATTGTGGTATGCAAAAAACGCTCGTTAATCCACAAGAACTACGGCAATGGTGGGCGTTTGTTAGACCAGGATTAGAGGAAATACTCAGGAAGTCACCGGAAAGCTGGATTCCAGAAGATGTATATACAGATTGCATGAATGGCAGGTCTATGATGTGGGTGTTCTCAGTAGACAATCAAGCAGTAGGGTTTACAGTATTAGAGCCAAAAGGCGATGCTCTGCATTGCTGGTGTGGTTGGGCAAATAGTGTTGGACATTTCAAAAGCGCAGTCGAGTGCGTTTCTGAAATTGCCAAAGCTGGCGGTAGCAGATATGTTACTTTTGAATCGTGGCGATCAGGTTGGAATCGGGTCGCTCCTAAATTTGGATTTAAACCTAAGAGTTGGGTTAAGGAGATAGAATGAGTACAGGTGGCGGTGGTGGTGGCGGTACTAATACCGTAACGAGGACAGAGCTTGATCCAATCATGCGCCCTTTTGTCCAGTATGGACTTGAGGAATCAACACGGCTGTATCAGAACCCTGATATGCCACAGTATTACCCAGGGCAGACCTATGTTGGTCCATCGCAGCAAACTCAAGCAGCTTTAACCGCAGCGCAACAACGGGCGACTATGGGCAATCCCTTAGTTCCTGCTGCACAGCAACAAGCATTAAACACAGTACAAGGAAACTTTCTAGGTGGAAACCCTTTCTTTGAAGGCGCATTTAGAGGCGCTACTGCTGGCGCTCAAACGGCATATCAAGACGCAACTCAAGCAGCTTTATCCAACGCTAGTCGTGCTGGTCGTTATGGCTCTGGTGCTATGGGTACTGCATTAGATCGTGCTGGCGGTGTATTTGCTAACGCACTTACAAATACTGCTGGTCAATTAGCATACGCAAACTACGACACCGAGCGAGGCAGACAACAAACTATGATCGGCGCAGCACCTGGTTTAGCTGGCGCAGATTACACCGACATTAACCAGTTGCTACAGACAGGTCAAGCCGCAGAAGGCTACCAAGAAGCTGCTATGGCTGATGCAGTCAATCGCTTTAACTTTGCCCAGCAATCCCCATATATGAAGTTACAAAGCTACTTGTCTGGCGCTTATGGCGCTCCATCAGGTATGCAACAGACTACCCCTGTTTATCGTAATCAACTAGGTAATGTTCTAGGCGGTGCATTGACTGGCGCAGCATTAGGCGGTGGCACAGGATTAGGCGCCGGAGTTGGCGCTGGTATTGGCGCAGGTCTTGGACTCTTAGGATAATTATGTCAGGCATCGGATCATCTTTAGCTGATTTAGACAAAGGGGTACGCAAATCCGTGCCAGGCGGTTGGGGTACGGTTGCTGGCTTGGCTGCTGGCGGCGCTGGTTTGTATTATGGACTTGGCGCAGGTGCGGCTGGGGCTGCTGGTAGTGCTGGTGCTGCTGGCATGGGCGGTGGCACAGGGCTAACTGCTGCTGGCACTGGCGCTACTGGTTTAGCTGCTGGCTCTACAAGCGGAATTGCTGCAAGTCAAGCTGCCGCAGGTTTAGGTGGCGCTGCTGCTGGTATGGCTGCTCCATCGGCTATGGCTGCCCCTGCTGCTTTTGGAACTTTGGCTGGGGCTGGTAGTGCATCTGGTATGTTGGCAACGCAACAAGCTGCTGGTCTAGCTGGAACTACTAACCCATTTTCAATTAGCCCAAGACAGGCATTATTGGCTAATCAAATGATGGGCGGTTTATCTCCACAGCAACCACAGGGCGGTCAACAAACTTCCGTTGGTATGCGGCAAGGACAAGCACCAAATGTATCTGATCCTATTCTTGCGCTATTAGCACCTAAGATGAAGAAAAAGCAACCAATTTCACTATTGTGAGGCAATAAATGGCAAGTTATTTAGATTACTTATTCCCACCGCAACAGCAACAGCCTGTACCCGGCTTGCTCGGTGAAGAAGATATACGGCGCAATCAACAAATGGCGCAACGGGCTGGACTCTTAAACACAGGTTTAGGCATTATTGCTGCTAGCGGTCCAAGCCGTATGCCACAAGGTAATATTTTGCAATCTATTGCGCCTGGCATTATGGCAGGTCAACAAGCATACCAAGGCACTCTAGCGCAGCAACAGACTCAGTTAGCTGAACGCCAAAAAGCAATGCTAGAACAAGAAAAGTTAAACCAGCCTAAATATGAAAAATTAACTACTCCTAGCGGCGGTCAATCATTGGTTGAAATAGCTAGGGGTAGAACGCCATTTCGTATTGATATTGCTGGAATGGGTAGCGATGAAAAGCCTATTGAATTTAGCCCATTAACTCGTGCGTGGATGAAAAACAATTACGGAACTACTGTTTTTGAAAATTTATCATCCGACCAGCAAAGAGCAGCAAGAAGTATTGAAGAAGCGCAAAAAACTAGAACAGCATCACTTATGGGCGGCATCAACCCGAATGCAATGCCAGTAGGAAAAGAAGGCACTAATGTTGTAGATAAAGACTTGTTAGGTATTGGTCGTGCTAGGGTAGGCTTACAAAGAACAATGTCGCAATTTGAGCCTGAGTATTTAACTATTCCCTTCCAAGCAAAAATGAAGTTGGCAACAACAACTGAGCGCTTGGGCGGCACTTTAAAGCCTGAGGATAAAGAGTCTGTAACAAAATATAGCCAATTTGTGCAAACCAGTATGCGTGATTTGAACCAATACATTAACGACATTACTGGCGCTGCTATTGGTAGTGGCGAGGAAGAAGCTCGTATTAGGGCTGGTATTCCTGACCCACAAAAAGATTCTCCTACTCAATTCCAAGCAAAGCTAAACAACACTTTAGCGCTTGGCAAGCTGTATGAGGCTCGATTAGGTTATGTTAAGAGAAACGGCTTAAAGCTGACGGATGTTCCTGTAGACTCTATTCCAGCAAAAATGCGGGCAAGGGAAGCAGAGATTATTCAGCAGCTTAAGCTAGACCCAACAAAACCAGAAGATAAAGCCGCAATACGAAGCAAGTTATCAAACGAATTCGGACTTCTTGATTAAAGGCAATTATGAGCGTAACTGATGAGTTATTAAGAGGCTTTAGCACTACGCCACCACCAGATCGCCAACGAGAAACGCTTAGTAGCGTTACCGATGAAATGCTTGGTATGGCTCAAACGCAAAGAGCAGAAAAAGCAAAGAAATCAGAAGCTATTGCTGATCCCCGTAGAAGCGCTGGCATTAGCACATCTTTTAAAGGTGGCGTACCAACAAACAAGCAAGACGCAATCAAGATGTTTGCGGAAGCTAGGGGTATTCCAGCAAGCCGCTACAAAGTAATTGATGGAAATATTGCGTACCAAGGCGATGACGGTAGATTCTATCGTGAAGTAGTAATGCCACTGGAAACGGCTGCTTACTATGCTCCAGATGTGCTAGAAGCTGCTCCATCCGTAGCGGCTGGCGTAGCAACTGCGCCTTTAAGCCCAGCAGTTAATATCCCAGTAACAGGGCTAATTGGTGCTGGGTCTAATTATTTGCGCCAAAAGATTTCAGAGCAAATGACAGGTGGCAAGGTTGATCCTGTAGAGGTCGGTGTATCTGGTCTGTTATCAGGCGCATTTGAAGCTGTACCAGCCGTTGCTAGGGTTGCTAGAGAGCGTAGATTGGCATCAGATATTGGCAGCATAGAACCAGGTCGTGTAGATCGTTTAGGCGAACTATCACGCAAGACCAATATTCCGCTAACACCAGCAGAGCTAACTGATTTATCTAGCTTGCAAGCTCAACAAAAGGTACTGGGCAATATACCTGCTAGTTCTAAGACAATGCAGCGCTTTTATGAAAGGCGAGAAGTAGAGAACATTCAACCAGCAGTACAGGACTTCTTAGCCCAAATCTCACGGGTAGATGAGCCTACACAAGCTGGTCAAATGGGGTTATCTGCATTACAAGGCAGAAAAGAAACGCTAGAAGCGGCTAGAGAACAAGCAACGGCACCATTGTATCGTGCAGCGTTTGATCGATCTAAACCAGTAAATGTGTCTGATGTGGTAATGGACATTGACTCACAGCTTAAAACAGCTAAAGGTCAACAGGCGGCTACCCTTAATAAGATCAAATCTTATCTATACAGAGATGCGCCAAGGCTTGATGCACAGGGTAATGTAATTGAGCAAAAAGTATTAGAAGATCGTTTGCCAGCATTGCAAAACGCTAAGTTTAATATTGATGCTTTGTTTAAAGAGGAGTCGTTTGGAGCGTTAGACGCTAAACTCCAGCGCCAACTGCAAGGCATTCAAGAAAATCTAGTAAACGCTATGGGCAGAGAAAACCCTTTGTACTTAGATGCTAACAAAGCCTTTGCAGATTTATCAGCGCCATTAACCGAGTTTGGTCAGCGTAAGACAGGAACAAGCCTTACACAAATTAGCCCTGACAATCTAAACCAGTTTGCTAAACGTGTGTTTGAGGGTAACAGCCCAGACACTATTAGCTATGTAAAACAACAGATAGCTTCTACAAACCCAGAAGCATGGCAAGCAGTAACACGGGCTTACCTGCAAGATACATGGGAGCAAGCATCTAAGGTTTCCGCACAACAAAAAGGCATGAAGCTCGATGTTGGTAATGCGTGGTCAAATATTCTATTAGGCGATACCAATAGAAAGAAGATGCTGCAACGAGCGCTAGAGCCATCACAGTTTCAGGCATTGTCTGACTTAACAGAAGTATTGCGGGCGGCGGGTAGCGTTAAAAAGCTAGGCTCTGATACTGCCTTTAATCAGCAGATTATGAAGCAAATGGAAAAAGAAGCCGCAGCCGATCCAATGAGCATGGCTGCAAAAATGGTAGGAAATGTATTATCTCCGCAAACCATTGGCACTAAAATAAACGAATGGGCAATGGAGCGCAGTTTGGCTAGAGATGCTAGTAAGATTGCGGACATGATTACTAGCCCTGACGGTATTAAGAAGTTGAGAGAACTGCGTCAAATGTCACCAACATCTGCAAAGCGGTGGGCTGGAACTGCTCAACTATTGGGCAACTACGGAATTATTGAGCTTAAAGATTAACAGGAAAACAAAATGCCAAAAACCAAAATTAGCGAATACAGCGCAACAGCCGCAAGTAATACCGATATTAACGGGATTGATATTGCAGAGGGCTGCGCTCCTAGCGGAATAAACGATGCAATCCGTACCCTGATGAAGCAGATTAAAGACCTGCAAGCTGGTACTAGCGGAGATACTATCCCACTAACTGCTGGCGGCACAGGATCAACGACTGCTTCTGCTGCTCGTACTGCACTTGGTCTAGCAATCGGTACGAATGTCCAGGCTTACGATCAAAACCTAACTACCTTTGTCAATGTCTTTACTTTGCCAACAGCAGACGGATCAGCTAACCAAGTCTTAAAGACAGACGGATCAGGCGTTCTAGGCTTTGCTGCGGCTGCTTCTGGCGATGTTACTACTACAGGCACACAGACCCTTACCAACAAAACATTAGAAAATCCAACAGTACAAAACTATGTAGAAAGCGTAGTCGCTATTGGAACTGTATCTTCTAGTCATACATTAGCTCTTACTAACGGAACAGTACAGACTGCAACATTAACAGCCTCTACTGCTTGTACTTTTACAATGCCAACCGCTACTGCTGGTAAGTCTTTTGTGTTGCTGTTAAAGCAAGCAGCATCTACTGGTAATGGCACAGCTACATTTACAGGTGTAAAATTTGGAACTGCTGGTGCGCCTACTATTACGGCTACTGCTGGCAAAATGGATATTCTAACTTTTGTAGCTGATGGTACAAACTGGTACGGCTCTATTGCACAAGGATATACACCATAATGTTTGCTGCTAAGAACTCATTTCTAGCTGGTGCTGCTGCTCAGTTATTTATAAATGCATCTACATCAGGCGCAACTGTAACTACTAGTGGTAACTATAAAATTGCAGTTTTTAATGGATCAGGATCTTTTACTGTTACAAAAACAGGGTCAGATCCAACAGAAGGATCTGCTGTTGAATATTTAGTAGTAGCTGGCGGTGGTGGCGGAGCTGGAATATATGGCGGTGGCGGCGGTGCTGGAGGAATGCTTAGCGGGTCAAGTTTATCAATCACAGAAACTACATATACTGTTACTGTTGGTGGCGGCGGTGGCGGTACTGGAACATCTAATGTCAGAGGAAATCAAGGATCTCCATCTGGATTTCATACTATTAGTACAACTGGCGGTGGTGGCGGTGGTGTTGCTGGCGGATCTTCTGCTGGAGATGGTGGCAATGGCGGATCAGGGGGCGGCGGGCAAGGCTCATCAAATAGTTTTGTTGGAGGGTCAGGAACATCTGGTCAAGGAAACTCTGGTGGTAACGGATTTTATAACGCATCTGGTTATCCAAACTATATATACACTCAAAGTTCTGGCGGTGGCGGCGGAAAAGGAGCTTCTGGCACTAACGGAACAATTAGTGCCGCTGGAAATGGCGGAAATGGAGGCAGTTCATCAATAACTGGTTCATCTGTAACATATGCTGGCGGTGGCGGAGGTTCTAGTAGTAAAAATGCTGGAGGCACAGGAGGAACTGGAGGTGGCGGCGCTGGAGTAATAAATAATGGAGGCGCAAACGGCACATCTGGCACAGCTAATACTGGAGGAGGTGCTGGTGGAGCGTTATATACTACTGGCGGTAATGGCGGTTCTGGAATTGTAGTAATTAAATGGAGATTCCAATAATGGCTCACTTTGCAGAATTGGACTCAAACAATGTTGTTTTACGAGTCCTTGTGGTAGATAACTTTGCAATGGAAAACGACCAAGGGCAGAGTGTAGAGCAGCTTGGCGTTAAATTTTTACAGAATTTATATGGCTTAAACACAATTTGGAAGCAAACTAGCTACAACACAAAAGGTGGCGTTTACTACAATCCAAATACAAATGAGCCAGATTTGGATCAATCAAAAGCATTTAGAAAAAATTATGCTGGAATTGGTTATACATATAATTTAATTCGTAACGCATTTATTCCGCCAAAGCCACAAATAGAATTGCCAGACGGAGATGATTGGGAATTAGATGAATTTTTATGTTTATGGTTTGATCCAAAAGCACCAAAAGAATATCCAAGAATAGGAGTTAGTCGTGTTGAATAATCCATTAACTAGTATGCAAATAGTCGATAATGTTTTTGTAAAATTACATTATTTTGTTCGCAAGGGTGATACACATCAAGGTCATGCTCATACATTTGACCATATTACTCTATTAGCATCTGGCTCTGTTTTAATGAAACACGACAATGGGGAAACAGAATATAAAGCTCCTCATTTAATTGTTACACCAAAAGGAATTACTCATCAATTTACAGCATTAGAGCCAAACACAGTTTTTTGTTGTGTTCATGCAATACGAGATGGAGATGGTGTAGATGATGTTGCATCTCAAGACATTACTCCCGATGAAGCATGGGATTTAATGACAAAGTATTCTGTAACCACATAATAGACTGGAGCTAGAGATGTCCGAGTCAAATGATAAATTTGATATGTTCAAATTTGGCGGTCTTGTAAACCAAGTCGAACATTTGCAGACAAAAGTAGACGAGATGGAAGCAGACATTAAAAAGCTCGTAGCAATGGCAGAAAGGTCTAAAGGTAGCCTATGGGCGCTAATGGGCTTTGCCTCCGTTGCTGGCGCTTTTGTTACCTATATTACTGAGTTATTCTTTAAAAAATGAAGCTGTACGATAATTGGAAAGAAATACTCCGCAAGGCGTGGTCTATCCGATTTATGGTAATTGCTGGTGTGTTATCAGGCATAGAAGTGGTTTTGCCGTTGTTCCATGACTCTATCCCTAAGAACATATTTGCTACGCTATCTTTGGTGTTTGTTACCCTTGCTTTTGTTTCTCGCCTGGTGGCTCAGAGAGATGTTTGAGCGCAAACACATAGCTACCATTAGTCTGTCAGCAACGGCTTTGGTAGCCCTACTACTGCATGAAGGATATAGAGAAAATGCTTACACTCCCGTGGCTGGAGATGTCCCTACGATTGGCTTTGGAACTACATCTGGAGTTAAGTTGGGAGATCGCACGAACCCAGAAAAAGCTCTCAATGTGGCGTTACGGGATGTCCAGGGCTTTGAAGGAGCAATTAAATCCTGTGTAACCGTACCGCTAACCCAGTACGAGTACGATGCTTTTGTTAGTCTTTCCTATAATATTGGCAGTAATGCGTTTTGCAAGTCAACGCTAGTACGCAGGCTAAACGAGGGACAATACGCAGAAGCGTGTAATCAAATTCTACGCTGGGATCAGTTTCAGGGTAAACCCCTAGCGGGGCTTACTAAACGCAGACAAGAGGAACATAAAAAGTGTTTGGGCTTATAAATCCGTTATACAAAGTAATCGGCATAATCGGGCTTGTAGCCGTTTTATTTGGTACTGGCTACTATCGGGGTTACTCAGCCGAGAAGCAGCGTTTTGATGCGTTTAAAACGGAACTAGAGGCATCCGCTAAAGCACAGGAAAAGATCAACAAACAGATCGAACAAAAGAACAAATTAATCGCTGACAATAGCAAGAGGGAATATGAAGCTAAGATTGTTGCTTTGCGGAATTATTATTTTAACGGGATGCGCCACCCAGGCACCAACAAGCTGCCCAGCTTACCCATCGCCACCCACCGAGTTGATGAAAAAGCCACCGACCCAATATTTATTGGACAATGCGCTGAAACCACGCTCCAATTAGTATCTTTGCAAGACTGGATTAAAGCAGTAGCAGACTGAATAGAGGGGGTCTGCAATCTCCCCGTGAAGGATACACGCTATTCTCGCTTGTTAATCAAGGCGTTCGGTCTGACTCTTTCTGAGCCAGCAGCAAAGGCTTAGTCTTTTGTATCAACTCTAGCTCTGCTATAAACGCTTTCTCTATCTCAACAATAGAGTGACCTTGGCGCAACAGTTTGGTAACAACTTCTGTTAGGTTAATCATTGGCACATCACATAGTTAGGGCAAACGGTACAGATCGTTACTTTGCCGTTAATAATGTAAGTCGTGGTCTGACAGGCATACGCACTTGTCGCTAGTAACATATATGTTACCAATCCAATAGCTATCTTTTTCATATCTCTCTCCTTAGAATGGAATGTCATCTTCAATGGTGTGCTTTGGCATTTCGTCATCGCCCCTAGCCTTAAAGTTGCTACGCTCCTTCTCCTTGCCAATCGAAAGGCTAAAGAACTTGCCGTTCTTGCCTTCCTTGATCCAGCCACTTAGCCAATGCTCTTTGCCATTGACCATGATTGTCCCAGCATAATCAGGATGGGTTGGTTTCTCTTTGCGATCATTCTTGAATAGTGATCCGCTACCTTCTTTTAGTTCATAAGCCATTATTTATTTCCTTTAATTTAGAATACATCTCACTCACTTCACCTAGAAACTTACTTACTTCTTCTTCCATTGCCATGATGTAACTTACATCTCGCTCAAGGCGTACTACAAACAACTGCAAATCTTCCGGCAGGCGTGGATCGTAACTTACAAAATCACACCACTTACGGCCTGTTACTGCCATTTGGCATTGCATCTGCGGCACATACTTTGCAGGCGGTTTGCCACCCAGTAGATACTTAATATGCGTTTTGCTATTAGGGCATTTAATCTCCAGTAAACCAGTTTCACCAACCAGTCCGTCTGGGCTACATCCAAACCACTCTATCGTAGGATGATCTACAAAAGCAATCTGTTCTACAAATACATTGGCCTGCGCTTCATAAGCGATCCTAGCCATTGGCTCGGTCTGTGTACCCCATTCCATTGCCGCATTGGTAAACGACTCTCCTGGATCGTTTGTGAGCCTTTGAACTACCAATTCTGTGCGGTAATCTTCCCTCGCAGCGGCCTCGCCCGTCTTTACCTTTGCTAATACATCGGTAATACGACTAGCCGTTACCTTGCCCAGGCGTTGCATAAACCATTCTGGTGTGCCTTGTTCAATCATTTAAATCCTCACTAATTCTTGCTCTCATCATTGCGTTTGCTAAGGTGTAACACCTTTCTGCAATTAGTTCGCAATTAACTTCTGATTTATCTGATCCAACTCCATTCCAAACAAGGTACTCTTTGCAATCTATCTTTAACCATTCTTTATGGTGCTTGTATGCTATTGGCATAGCTTGCGCCGCAAAGTAATCACGCAAGTCCATGCCTTGTTGGGTTTCTAAAGGCAAATCTATGTGCATAGTTGCTTCTGATTGTGGAAATGCTTTCATACATCAGCCTTTTCCATTGCAATTACTTTTAGCTGGGTAGCCAGCACAGAAACCTCTAAAGCGGCTTTGGCTGCCTCTACATGGTTTTCTTTTAACTCATGGTTATAAAAACTTCTAAGCATCTTCATGGCTTCCAAATACACTTCTGCGTAATCTCTCATTCTTTATCTTCCAATGATTCGTTAATTGGCTGGGTTATAAATGGTACATCAGACAGCTCATCTAGTTCCCATTTTCTAGCAAACTCAGCAGACATGGCATCTATTGCAGCGTTCCATCCTAGCGCAAAGTATTCCTGTGGATGGTACGGAATCTTCTCTAGGTTATTGAAAGCCTCTAGGCAATGTTTGTTTATCATTTTTTCTTCCATTTATAAATAACGCTACTGGTCTTTACCTCTGGAACAATGTCCTCTATGGACTGGTTACAGATCGCACGAAAGTCGGCCCACTTCTTTTTGTAAAACTCTTGCTCACTAGCCGGAACATAGTTATACAGCTTTGCCCAACGAATAGTGATGTCAACGCCTGATGCAGTCCAAACATAATTTTTATCCATGATTTGCAAACTCCTTATGAAATTTATTTCTAGCTTCTTGGGCAACTAAATTAGCTAACTCTATATCATCAAAATACCCAAAATATTTTCTTTGCCCATTAACAAACATATTTACGCTATATTTTTTATCTCTCGAGTGCCAAACGACATTTTTATATCCATTATGCGTTGATTTTTTCTTTCTATTTAAAGCGTTTTGTGATGCGCTTGCATCTCTTAAATTTTCAATTTTATTGTTTAATCCGTTTCCGTCTATATGATCTATAAATTTTGGATAGTACCCATGGTGCATAGCAAATATGTATCTATGCAAGCCTCTAAATTTTTTTCCCAAAAATATTCCTTTATATCGCCCATACGCATACCCTGCTGGTTGTAGCAATAATTTATTAGGCATATTTTTATGAGTTTTCTTTTTGTAATAAAGTTCTCCATCTTTATATTCAAATATTTCGTTTAATTCATTTTGAGAATATTCGTTCATTTTTTCTTGCCCTTATATTTTTGTTCTGCGGCTCTTTTTAAACACACTCCACATCGCCAGCGATTAACTGGCCCAGTCTTTACCAGCTTAAAATCACTAGCTGGTCTTTCCACCTGGCAACTAGTACAGAATTTCCTTTCCACCATCCCAACCTTCCTTTAAATATCCATACTCTGAAGCATCGCATACGGCTCTGGTATCGGAACACGCACCTAACCGATCTATTTTTATCTTGCAAATTCGCCATGATATTTTTTTCTAGCCTCTGCCGCAACTAAACCAGCAAGCTCTAAATCATCAAAAGTTCCAATATGGACTGTCTTTCTGCCAACCATCAAAGAAACCCTCCATTTTTTATACGCCTTATGCCAGTAAACATTTCTATGTCCGCTTGTGTTTTTGTCATCTAATCGCTTGTTTAAAGCGTTTTGTGATTTTGTTGCAGGCCGTAAATTAGCAATAAGATTGTTTAGTCTGTTTCCGTCTATATGGTCTATGTACTGAGGCAAATAACCGTGATGCAATAAATACACTAATCTATGCGCCTGGTATCTTGTGCCGTTAAAAACAATGCTGCAATAGCCGCTATTTAAAATAGACCCAGCTTTAGTGCCTGCTTTAATTTTTCCGACATTTTGTTTCCAATACAGATCTCCATCCTTGTAATCAAACAAAGATTTCACCTGGTCTTGAGTTAGTGTAGAATTTTGCGTAGCCATCGTTGTATCCTCGTGCAATGGTGGTTAGAAGTGCCTAGTCAGTTGGTAGCTGCTAGGCATTTCGTTATTTTACCTCATCCCAACCAGTTTTCATATATCCGTATTCAGAAGAATCACAGACCGCCCTAAGATCGCTGCAAACATCACACTGATCCACCCATATTCTGTACTGATGGTCTTTTGGTCTGTGTGTCCCCCACTTTGCGCCACATTCTGAACATACATTATCAGGCTGTTGTTGTGCTAGTTTCATTTAGCATCGCCTTCATCTGCTCATAAGCTGCAATTAATTTGGCCTGCTCGGTCTTATTGTTGTTGAATTTAGGGTAAGATAGAGCGTAGGCGGTTCGGAGTTCGGCAGGGCTTTCTGCTGCCTGTAAATTGCCAATGTAGTAATCTACCGGCAACTCAGGTTTTGTAGCTAATGGCTCAGACGCATCCAGCGCATCGTGTTCTACAATCTCCATTGCAGTAACCCACAAGTACCTACGCTGATAGGTTTCTACTGCGCCAATGTTCTGCACTTCATGGCAGCCCTTCAAGGCCGCAGAACCCATTGGGCTGGTGATAACGATATTGCTGTTATCTTCCGTATCAACAATGGTTAGGCTGGCTATCTCTGAGCTGTACGACACAATGCCGCAGAGTCCTAACTCGGCAAAGATAACCTGTACGCTAGGCAAGAAGTCACCCAGCTCAAAGTAGCGATACCCTGCAAACTTGTTATGGCCCGACTTGCTTAGTTCGGTGTTTAGCAGCTTGATTCGTGCTTGGTTTAGCTTAGTAAATACTGACATAATTTTCCCCTTCACTTAGTTATAAAATATTCTGCAACTGCTTCTTGGTACTCAAACGAAAGGTAGTATAACTTTCTACCTAACTTCTCCCAATCTTTCTTTTCAATGCAATCACGCAAGAAAGACTGCAACTCGGGATCATTGCACTTTTGCTGTAGAGCCTCACCCCATTTATATATATCGGATGGATCGTACTCAGGATCGTTCTTGACAGCATCGTAAATGCGCTCTTGCAAGTCCAGCGAGTATGTATCATCTTCTGGCTCGTAGTAGTTGTCGTTGTTATAGGTCATAGCGCACCTACACGAAAGCCGTAAACCGTTGCAGCAAAGAATACAATGACTGCTCCAAAAATACCGCCTAAAATAATGTCTTTCATTTTGTTACTCCTTCACGAGTTGATAAAAGTACTGCATGAATAAATACTAATCCATAAATGTAGAGTTTTTACAAGAAATGTAGAAATATTTGTAAAGTGTTGCTTTTTTGCACTATGTTGTATTTTTGCTATCGTGTAGAATAAAAGTCTACATAGGAGAAACCATGACTGCTTTCGAGAAACTAATGGCTGAATTTGGCTCAATCAAGAATTTGTGCAAAGCAATAGAAGTTAAGTATGTAACTGCCTATGCCTGGAAGATGCGTAACGGCATCCCTGCTAAATGGCACACAAAGATCATAGAAGCCTCAGAAGGTCGGCTGACAGAGCAAGACCTTGGCTAATAGCCAAAACAGCCGTACGGTGGCTTTGCTTGAGTCTAGGGGGTATAAATGCGACATCGTAGAGTCTTACAACGCCTTTACCAGGCGCAAGAAAGACCTATTCCATATATTTGATTTATTGGCTATAGGCAATGGCGAAACGGTAGGTGTCCAGATCACTAGCAAATCTAATATGAGCAGTAGGGTTAAAAAGATTAGCGAGTCTGAATACCTGCCAGAACTCATACGCAGCAAGTGGCGCATCCTTGTTTTAGGCTGGTACAAGCAACCTAACGGCAGATGGGCTTGCAAAGAAACCGAGATGTGATGTAAGATACTATTTCCTGTGCTGGCGGCTCTAACGACATCGTAGCGGCACAGGAGCAGTAAAGCGTTACTAGAAGGGTAAGAGGCTGAAACAGCGCAATACAGGTGGCGAAGTTAGTGCCTGTGCCTCGCAAGACTGACGGGTTCTGTAACTCCGATGGAGCAGATGAAGGCGAATCTAGGTAGGCTAGGTTCGTTCACCGAAAGAGCAGATGTATCTTATATAAGACTTTAATACTGTTTATGTACAGAATAAGATACATTTTTACCTGTTAAACGCAATTATTGACAATATAGCTTTTATTTACCATTTTGTTGACAAATAATGCACCTGCATTACCAAATCTTACAAAATGCCCCGATCAGTAACTTTTGTGTAATTAACTACACTTTTTCTTACATATACCCCGATTAGGAAACTTTTTACTTTGTTATTTATTTAACATTGACTTTGTTATTGTGGAAAAAAGCTGGTTAAGTGCATGAATTATCAATAAAAAATCATGCAAAAATAGGACATCGTTGTCCGATATTTGTATATATTTTTCGGACATGAAAGTCTAAATTTAAACTTTAATACCGACATAAGTATTAAAGAAGTCGTTAATTAAACCATTACAATAATTGTGACCCTAGCCTTGGCGAATACTCTATCTGACTTCGAGTGGTTGGCTAAAGTGCATGGGGTCGTATATACATTGTCTATACAAAAAAACACTTGCGCCAATGTAGATTTGTAGATTAGTATTAAATTTATGAAAACAATACGAGTATCTATGGATGGTATGTGCGCTCAAGCCACATTTTGTTACCCCTCCTGGGCGAACAAAGAACTACGCAAAAAATGGTTAGTAGACCGTACATTGGTTAGAGGCATATTGAACGAGGGTGAGATCATTCTTACGCCAGTTCAAATTGCTACAGACCCCAACAATAAAAAACTAATGATGGATAGCGTTACCGGCAGCTTGTACCGAGATGATGGTTCGTGCTATACATCAGACAAATTAAAGTTGGTTGGGATACGAGAAGAAAAAGACCTAGACAAAATTTTGCTAGGCATGAAATGTATAAAAGCAATGGGGGGTCAATAATGCCAATAGAGTTTATTCCGTTTGCTGGAGAAGTAGAGATAGGCAAAACGGCAATGGAAATAGCAGACGAGCTGGAAAGCGCATTGCAGTTTAGTAATGCCATCTACGCTCTGGTAGAGGCGGCAGAGATGCTAAGAGCGCAGGAACTAAAGATTCGTGAGATGCAGATGCGAATAGATAGCCTTACTGTTTACACAAACTATGGGAGTCATTGATGAGTACATGGGATGCAGCAAATAGAATTGAAGAACTTGGTTTTAAAGCACACAGCATTAAATGTGTAGTTGATGTTATTGCAGAAGCTATATTTGAAGATCACACAAGTGGCGCACTTTGGGCAGTTAGCGAAATGCTGGATAATTTGGCAGACAAATTAGACGATGAAACTAGATTGCTAATGGACTTGTACAAGTCTGAAAAAGTTAAAAAGAAATGAGCTTTACTATTTACGAGCCAGGCGGTCAGATGTTCATACAATGGTTTTCTACCATAGATTTGCTGCTGGCAAGCATGGCAAAAAACCCACAAAACATTTACCACAGAAACACATGAAAACAATCAAGTGGTCTGGCACTATTCTTTGTTTGTTTGGCATATTGTTGACTGCGCTAAACATTTACCCAGCCAACATCGTAATAGGTTTTATTGGCTCAACATTATGGGCGATTGCTGGATACGCTCAAGACGATATGGCCTTGTTTACTGTAGAGATCGTAGCAGTTGCTTTTTACTTTGCAGGCATTGTATTATTTGTAACTACTCAATTATCTAAGTGGGGGCTTATATGAGTTTTGATGAGTTGTGGGGGATGTATCCTAGAAAGGTAGCAAAGCGAGTGGCGCAAAAGGCTTTTGAGCGCCTTACACAAGCAGAACAGGCATTGGCATTGGCTACCATGCCAAACCACTTAGCCTACTGGAAAGCAAACGATACGCAACTTGCGTACATACCGCATTTAGCCACCTTTTTGAACCAATACAGGTTTGAGGATGAAATCGTTATTGAACCGCCAAAAGTAAACAAGCGCCCAGAATTGCCTTGGTACAGTTCGGAAGAATTAACAGCACGAAAAGCAAGTGAGATTGGATGCCCAGCTTACGCTGGCGAGGGCTGGCAGCAATGGAGAGCTAGGATTAGCAATAAGATTAAACAACTAGAGGAGCAGGCTTGAACTACTTATCCGTATGCTCCGGCATAGAAGCGGCAACCGTAGCCTGGCATCACATGGGATGGAATCCAATAGCATTTAGTGAAATAGAAAAATTCCCATCACAAGTTTTAGCACATCATTATCCTAATGTGCCTAATTTAGGGGATATGACAAAATATAAGGAATGGGAATTAAGTGAACCAATTGACATTTTGGTCGGAGGAACTCCCTGCCAATCATTCAGCGTTGCAGGCTTGCGTAAAGGACTTGACGATCCAAGAGGCAACCTCGCTCTTACCTATGTGGGAATTCTTGACAAATTTAGACCCAAGTGGTGCATTTGGGAAAATGTGCCAGGTGTCCTCAGTTCTGGGGGGGGGCGAGATTTTGGCAGTTTCCTCGGTGCGTTGGGGGAGGTCGGGTATGGGTGGGCCTATAGGGTGCTTGACGCTCAATACTTTGGAGTACCACAAAGACGCAGACGAGTGTTTGTTGTCGGATGTCTTGGAGATTGGAAATCTGCCGCAGAAGTATTATTTGAGTCAGAAAGCCTGTCAGGGAATACTCAGAAGGGCAGAAAAAAGGGGCAAGATCCTGCCGCCTTTACTGCGAGTAGCTTTGGAAGCTACAGCGAGGGAGTTGGAACAATTAGGGCAGCAGGAGGAGATTTAGGTGGCGGTTCTGAAACGCTTTATGTGCCTGATGTTGCAAACCGTCTGCAAACTTCTTGCGGTGACTAAATAAGGGCTGATGGATTTAATATGGTTGCATACGAAACTCACCCAGCAGATAGTAGAATTAAGGAAATGGGCGATGTTTGTCAAACCGTTACTAGTAGATGGGGAACGGGGGGGGGAATGTGCCGATAGTGCAAAATGTAGCAGTTGGCGCATTTGGTAAAAATATTTCTGATACAGTTACGGCTAAATTTGCAAAGGGCGCAGAATTATTGCAACAAGGCGCACAAAATGGTGGTAATTGTGTATTGCAGCCAATCCCAATACATGACCAGGCAACAAGGTTTAGTTTAGAACAAACACCAACATTAAGAGCTAATATGGGTGATAACCAAGTTTCAGTTGCGTATAGCATAAGAGAAGATGCTACTGCAAACAATTTTAGTGCTACACCATTGGAAGTTACCCCAGCGTTGCAACCATTAAGACCGTTTGTGCAAAGCCATCACGCTCAAACATTTATTGCTAGTGATTATGCAGTACGCAGACTTACGCCAACAGAATGTGAACGATTACAAGGATTTCCAGATAACTACACTAACATTAAAGAAAATTGTGCAGATGGCCAAAGATATAAGGCGCTAGGCAATTCAATGGCAGTACCAGTAATGAGGTGGATAGGTGAACGAATCAATCAACACGAGCAGCGAGGAATGGAGAAACATTTGCGAGGCTAAAGACCTGCTTTCCTGGCCTTTAGCGAAAAGACGGAAACAACTAGCCTTAGTATTAGAAAAGCGTGGTGAGGCTGGGTACTACAAACTAACAGAGGAAATAAAAAAGCAATGGACACTAGCCCGAACAAAGCAGTCGAGTTCATCATCAAACAATCAGGAGTCTTTGCCGAAGCAAAAGCAAATAGAACTTATATAGAGAACTATCTGCGATCAGCCAAAAGTAAACTTATGCTGGAATCCAGCGCCTCTAGCATTGCCGCAAAAGAGATGGAAGCCTACGCTACAGACGATTACATTGCTCTGCTAAAAGGGCTTAAAGAAGCCGTAGAGATAGAGGAAAAACTAAAGTGGCAGCTCATAGCGGCACAGGCTCGGATTGAAATATGGCGCAGCCAAGAAGCAACCAATCGTACTATTGATCGTGCTACTCATTAATGGCTACTAAAGATGAAAAGATCGCACTTAGCAAGATTGCAGGACTCGGATGTATTCTCTGTTCCGAAGTCCTTGGGATTACAGGCTCTGCGGCAGAACTCCATCATGTGCGCCGTTACGGAGCTAAACGGTCTGCATCCCCTGTCTTGCCGCTATGCCCAGAACACCATAGGGGAAACAATGGTGTTCACGGACTGGGTACAAAAGGTTTTGAGTCTAAATGGGGAGTTACCTACGAGGCATTACTGGAGCGAGTCAACGAAAAGCTGGGAAAAACGCCTTAGAGTTCAAGATAATCCAATCCCAACTCGACCCCAACACGCTTACACCGATCTCGAAAGTTCTTACCGTGATGTAGCCATTTATCACCCTTCTGACGATGAAAACTCATGTGAATCATCTCATGGCACATCGTTGAAAGGATAGTTGTCATAAATGCACAACGAGCAGCAGATACCGTAATCGTGTGTTCATAATCTCCACCAGTATCATATAAATAAGTTCCCATAATATCGGGATCATTTGTTACTTGAAAATCAACTTCTTCTGGCAATGGCATTTTCCACTTTGTATACGGATAACAACATACTAGCGTGGAGTACAAATTTCGAAGTACGGATGGAGTAAGTTTCATGCCTTCATGCGCTAGACTTTGTGCAATGCGCCACGAAAGTCTACTAAATCCTCTCCGGCTACTCGCACAATCTCAGGCTGCAACATTTTCTTGTGTTCAAAACTTAGCATTACAAAGCCCTGCCCCCAATCTTTAGGGGTATCTTCTGTGTACGCAAACTGCTGCGAGTGCGGATCAGCCAATGTGCCAGTCTGAACGCCCCAGCGAGTACCGTTATAGTCTGATACTGGAATGGCTGAAAGTACATGAGTGTGGCCTGTAATCATATTAACGCCTGAGTTCATTGCATTATTCCTGCCACCAGTCCATCCACCTTTCCAGCGATGCTTAATACAAGTATCTTCATTAACCCAAAAAGAATAACAAGGCTGCCATAGCGGAAAATACTCTTTTAGCGTAGTGCCACGCACACCTTCAAACGCAGGCAAGTTAGCGACTATTGACATCTCTAGGCGTTGATCGTGATTGCCAAGAGGCCAAAACATCTTAGCCCCTTTTGCTACTTTTTCAATCTGCCCTAAGTAATGTTGGCAAGCCTCTAGCTCCTCTTTAACCGTAGGCAGCTTAGACCAGTCTGCTCTAGGAAAGCGGCTGATATTAGCGCCATCTAGCGCATCACCGTTACAGACAATAGCTGTAGGTTTATATTCCTTAATCATTTCAATTAAGGCTTTGTATGCGGTAGTGGTTTCGTCAGGCCAAAAGTGGGCATCGCTAAATACAATAACTCTGCCTTTTTCTATGTCCATGCCCCTGCGAATATGCCCAGGCGTTTGATCTGCTTTTTTAAAGTATGCTGGATTATCGCTGGCAAAAGTATCTAAGATTATTCCGTATTTATTCTCTAATGTGCGCCTACGAGCCATAACATTACGAATTGCAATACCGTGTTTTTTAGCAAACTTTGTAGGGCTACCAATCGTTTTCCAAGAAGCAATCCACTCATCATCTGTCAGGTGATAACTAGCCATATATGCCCTTTATACAAGTTATTGAAATAATACAATATTTTGGTTATTATTGTAAGAACTACATAACAGGGCTAACCATTGAACGCAATCGTTATCGCTACCAAAACAGCCAAGTGTTTGCCCGTATTGCTCGCATCTATTGAGCATTATGTACCAAAGGATGTAGAAATTTACATTGCAGGTTCAGAACTGTTGTGTAAAAACCACAAGACACACAATCTGCCTAACGACTTTACCAACTTTGGTGACTCGTACAACTACGCTGTAAGTGTTGCTTTTAAACAACACGATCATATTATTGTGGCGAATGACGATATTGTCCTTACCCCGACCAGTTACTCAAAGCTGCAAGAAGATACATTGTATCTACGGGAATACCCTTTAGGCTGGGTATCGGCTAGATCGGACTACGCCAGAGGACTACAGAACATAAGAACAGGCACAGATCGGGATGGCATACGCTTTGTAGAAGAAGATACGATCCAGCTATCGGATGTCATATCCCCATTGTTTGCCTCTATTAGCAAAGACGCATGGATCGACTTCCCATCAATTAACTGGTACAGCGATGATGTGCAATGCCTAAAGATGCGCTACAAGGGTTTTGCGAACTTTGTAAGCCGTAGCTATGTCCACCATGTTGGAAGCTCTACAATAGGCATGGATCACGCTAAAAACCACAAAGAGGCAATGGAATGGATGAAAACCAACGAACCTGACTTTTACGAGTATTTCAATGGAAAATGATTCTATAACCCAGCGCCTACAAAACTGGGCATGGTATGTAACATGGGGCGTGGTTGGTCCACAGCCTGACACCACTTGCAGATCATTTGAAAAGAACTATGTCCCCGAGCTGGGAAGCCTGTACGAGCCAGAAGAACCACACTACGAGCCAGACCATGTAGATGGGGAGCTAATAGAGCAGACAATCAAGGGATTACCCTTAAATCAGCGACAGGTGCTTAAACTACGCTATGTAAGCCATCCTTACGCATCCATTAACCAATTAGCCAATGCTGCTAGAACAACAGCGCATAAATTAGAACAAGACATCAGCAATGCAAAAAAACGACTCCAGCACGAACTGGACAAAAAGAGAAAAGCAGCACACGGTACGGACTTGTACAAGTTGCAAGATTAACAAGACTACAGATGGAGGCATTTTCCTAAAATACAATGGTGGGCTAAACGAGCGTTTTATATGCCTTTCTTGCACAAAGTCAAAATAAGCATTAAAATTGTCTTGGGCAGATTCGCCCATTTTTTTTATGGGTAACGATATGAAAATGATGGGTCTGCTAGACGAGATGATGGAAAAAGAAGATAAAGGCGTAGAATATCTCGTTACTAAGAACATTAACAAAGAGATGACAGCAGCCTTAGAAAAGGCTCACCACTTTGGACCTAAAGACCTAAACAATCCTGGCAACTTTTGGAAAGAGCTGGTCAATTTTTGGGGTCTGACAGAAGAAGATGCAGCAAATCGATACTGTGCTAACTGTTGTTACTTTGACAACAGCACAGATGCCCTAGATGCAATTAAGCCTGTAGTTCCTGAGTCTGACGGTTACTGCCATAAATACGAGTTTGCTTGTATGTCTGGCAAGGTCTGTGATTCTTGGGAAGAAGGCGCTGAATACTACGAGGACTAATATGAAACCAGGTTTGTACGCAAACATCGCAGCAAAAAAGAAACGCATCGCTGCTGGATCAGGCGAAAAGATGAACAAGGTAGGCTCTAAAGCCGCCCCATCAGCCGCAGATTTTAAAGCTGCCGCTAAGACTGCTAAACCATACAAGGCTAAAAAGAAATAAATGAATGTACGGGAAGCCGCTAAGTTATTTGAGCGTGTAGGTGTAGAAGGGTTCAATAAGCCCAAGCGCACACCTAGCCATCCCACTAAGAGTCATGTAGTAGTAGCAAAAGAAGGCGATAAGGTTAAGACCATCAGATACGGTCAGCAAGGCGTTAGCGGTAGCCCAGCGACCAAAGGTGAGTCAGCAGCAGATAAAGCCCGTAGGAAGTCGTTTAAAGCCCGTCATGCAGCTAATATAGCTAAGGGTAAGATGTCTGCGGCTTACTGGGCAGATAAGAGTAAATGGTAAATGGCTCACCAACAACAGTTGGACTTTGTAAAAGCAGTATCTAGGGTTTACCCTAACAACTTTAAGAACGCTAAAGTTTTAGAGGTTGGTAGCTTAGACATTAACGGTAGCGTAAGGCAGTTCTTTACAGACTGCGACTACATTGGGATTGATCTAGGCGAAGGAAAAGGCGTAGATGTTGTATGCCAAGGCCAAGATTACAACGCAGAAGATAATACATTTGATACTTGTATCTCTTGCGAGTGCTTTGAGCATAACCCTGAATGGGTGGCTACATTTGCAAATATGTGGCAAATGACTAAGCCAGGCGGCTTAATCGTTATGTCTTGCGCTACTACAGGCAGAGCAGAGCATGGCACTAAACGCACTAGCCCACACGATGCACCTTTTTGCGGGGATTACTACAGGAACTTAACAGAGCAAGACTTTGTAGAACAGTTCGACATAGACAAGATGTTCTCTACATACGAGTTTGCAATAGGGCATGAAACGCATGATCTTTACTTTTACGGAATAAAGAAATAGTTGTAGAATAACAACAGTTGTAGAAAAACTACACCATCACCCCATAGAGGAATGGCAATGGAAAATAGTACAGAAATCAATAAGGTAGAAATTGCACCAATAAATAAAGTTGGCGCTCCATTAGGCAATCAGAACGGCAAGAAGGGTAAGCTGTTCTACAACCAGTTACGCATAGCGCTGGTGCAAGAAGATAGCCGTAAGTTAAGGACTATTGCTCAGAAGCTAGTAGATGCTGCTGAACAGGGCGAGCCCTGGGCGATCAAAGAAGTAATAGATCGTGTAGATGGCAAGGCAGTACAGGCTACAGAGATTAGCGGTGTAGACGGAGATGCAGTAGAGCTAAAGCTTATTGAGTTCGTTATTAAGCGCCCTGCGTGATCGAGCAAGAGAACAAACTTAGTTTAGAGATTCCAGAAAAGCTAGAGTGCTTACTGGAAGATCACCGTTACAAGATTGTGTACGGTGGGCGAGGCTCATCTAAGTCTTGGACAGTAGCTAGGGTATTGTTAGCCATTGGTCGCAGGAAGAAGATTAGGGTCTTATGCGCCAGGGAGTTCCAGAACTCGATTAGCGACTCGGTTCATGCGCTGCTATCAGATCAGATTAAAGGCTTAGGATTAGAAGGATTCTATACTGTACAAAACACCAGTATCTTTGGTTCTAACGGTACAGAGTTCTTGTTTGCTGGCTTAAAGCACAATGTCACCAAGATTAAGTCGTTCGAAGGCGTAGACATTTGCTGGGTAGAGGAAGCGCAAACTACATCTAAAAGCTCATGGGATGTGCTGATTCCTACGATTCGTAAAGAAGGCTCAGAAATATGGGTAACATTCAATCCTGAACTGGATACGGATGAAACCTACAAGCGCTTTGTAGTAATGCCGCCAGCTAACGCTAAAGTAACAAAGGTCAACTGGTCGGACAATCCTTGGTTTCCACAAGTCTTACGAGATGAGATGGAAGATTTAAAAGCTAGGGATATGGATGCTTACCTTAATGTCTGGGAAGGCAATACAAGACAGGTATTAGACGGTGCGGTATACGCCAATGAACTACGCAAGGCACAGGAAGAAGAACGGATCAGAGATATACAGATAGATAAGTCTATCGCTGTATCTACCTTCTGGGACTTAGGCTGGGCAGATATGACAAGTATTTGGTTCGTGCAGACGATCCCAGGCGGCGAGGTAAGGATCATAGACTTCTACCAAGACTGCCAAAAGACCATCGATCATTATGTGAATATCCTTCAAAACAAGGGATATACCTATAGGGATCATTGGCTGCCGCATGACGCAGAGCATAAGAACATGACTGGCAGAAGCACAAAAGAGATTATCGAAGGCATGGGGTTGCCCGTAAGGATCACTCCAAAGCTCTCGATTGCAGACGGAATCAACTCAGCTAGGATGCTGATGAATCGGTGCTTCTTTGACCAGACCCGTTGTGCAGAAGGATTACAGGCTTTACGGCACTATCGGTACGCTGTAGACCCTGACACTAAGATGTTTAGCGAGAAACCATTACACGATCAACATTCTCACGCTGCCGATGCTTGGCGCTATGTAGCTGTGGGCTTAGATGAACAGCCTAATAACTGGAACAAGCCCTTAAAACAAAACACCAAATGGATTATATAAATGGATCAACTGAAACTTAAAAATCTGATTGACTCGGAAATCGACAACTCTATCGGTTTCTTGATGACAGATACGATTGATGACCGTAGGAAGGCGCTGGACTATTACTTGCGTAGACCTTATGGGAATGAGATCGAAGGTCGCTCACAGATCGTTACAGGCGAAGTTGCAGAAGTAATTGATGGTGCATTGCCACAATTAGTCCGTGTATTTACTGCAAGCGAAGATATTGTACGGTTTGAGCCTAAAGGTCCAGGCGATGAAGAAGGCGCAAAGCAAGCTACAGAGTATGTGAACTGGGTATTCTATCGGGATAACGATGGCTTCTTAGTTCTACATAACTGGTTTAAAGATTCTCTGTTACAAAAGACAGGCATTGTAAAAGCCTATTGGGACACCAAGATTGAAGTAACGAAAGAGGAGTATCAGAACCTAACAGACGATGAACTCGTATTGTTAATGTCTGATGGCACAAGGGAAGTAGTAGAACAGGACACAACGGAAGAAGTCGCCGGCATTGACCCAATGGGTATGCCTGTCGTTCTGCGTAGCCATAGCGTTAAGGTAAGCAAGAAAAGCACAAGCGGCGGTGTCGTTGTAGAGAATGTGCCACCAGAGGAGTTCCTAATCTCCAAAAGAGCAAAAGATATAGAAACTGCTCCTTTTGTGGCACACCGTAGACTGGTGACTCGCTCAGAGCTAACGGCGATGGGTTTTGATGCAGAAACCATTGCTACCCTGCCTACCAACACAGACTTAGAGTTCTCGGAAGAGCGCATTGCTCGCTTTGACCAGTCGGAAACGCCAGACAATCAGTCAATGGATATTTCGATGGAAGAAGTAGAAGTATTTGAGTGCTATCTCCGTGCCGATATGGATGACGATGGTATCGCTGAATTGCGTAAGGTAGTCTATGCTGGCAATGAGATTCTGTCGGATGAGGAGATTGACCTCGTACCGTTCCACTCTCTCTGCCCAATTCCTATCCCGCACAAGTTCTTTGGCAACTCGCTTGCTGATCGTGCAATGGACATCCAGCTAATTAAGTCTACGATTACCCGTCAGATTCTTGACAACCTGTACTTAACAAACAATGCTCGTACTGGCGTAGTAGAAGGTCAGGTCAACTTAGACGATATGTTAAGCGTTGCTCCTGGTGGAGTAATTCGCATGAAGAACGCAAACGCTATCGTGCCGATCAATGTATCGCCTGTAGCTAATCAAGCGTTTCCCATGCTAGAGTACCTAGACGGCATCCAGTCTAAGCGCACAGGCATTAGCGATATGCAGCAGGGATTAAACCCTGACATCTTGCAGAATGTTACCGCAACCGCTATTGCAGCGACACAAAGCGCATCGTCAGGCAAGATTGAACTGATAGCCCGTATCTTTGCAGAAACAGGCGTTAAGAGCCTTTTCCAAGGCATCTTGCACCTAGTCACCAAGTACCAAGATAAACCCCGCATGATCCGTTTACGGGGCAAATATGTACCAATCGACCCTCGTACATGGTCTAACCAGTACGACCTGTCTATCTCAGTAGGTCTTGGAACTGGCAATAAACAAGAACAGATGGCTATGTTGCAGATGGTTATGGCTAAACAAGAGCAGATTATTCAGCAGTATGGTCCAGCAAACCCAATGGTTTCTATCGGTCAATACCGTACAACAATGGGTAAGTTTATTGAGGCAGCAGGGTTTAAGGATGTGTCCGAGTTCTTCAAGGAGATCACTCCAGAGCAAGATCAGGCATTGTCTAACCCCCCGCCACAACAGCAACAGCAAGACCCAGCAATCGAGGCAATGATCGCTCAGTCACAGGCACAGATGCAGATGGCACAACAGAAGCTCATGGCTGACATTGAGGCTAACCGTCAGAAAGCATTGGCTGACATTCAGTTGGCTAGAGAGAAAGCTGGCGCAGAGATACAGTTAGAGCGTGAAAAGGCTGCTGCTCAGTTAGAGCTAAAGAAAGCCGAGTTTGAAGTAGAAGCCCAATTAAAAGCCGCCAAGGTTGGCGCTGGCATAGCATCTAATGTGGAGATCCCAGGATAATGGCAACAGCTATAGAACAATTAGTAGCTCAGTTATATCAGCAGCAGTTAGGTCGTGAGGCTGATGTAGGCGGCGCAGAATACTTTGCTGGTCGTTTAGCTAGTGGTGCTACAGAAGCGCAGGTTGCTAAAGAAATGGCGCAATCGCTAGAGGGTCAAAACCTGCTAACACAGGCTATTACTTCTGCTTATCGTGAGAACTTGGCAAGAAACCCAGAGCAACAAGGCTACCAATACTGGCAGTCAGCAGCGCAAGATCAGGGTTTAAGCGCTAAACAAGTAAAAGATTTAGTAAGCAATGCGGCAGTAGCAGAGCAGGTACAGCGTGGTATTAGTGGCGGCTTTACCAATATGGAATTAGCAGCATTAGAGGCTGATCCGTATGCTGGTCGCTATGCAACACAAAGCATTTATAACTTGCCACAAGATGCAGTCAATGTATCAACCATTGGTGATAGACGGGCGCAATTTGTAAACCCAATTACTCAGCAGCAGTTTATTAGCCAGTACGGTGGTGGCACATACTCAGCGACACCAGGACAAGATGTATTAAGCAATCCAGTAGTAAATGCAACTCTACAAAGAGCATTAGATAGTGGCGCTCTAAATCAAGCAGGTTATAACTCTATCGTAAGCGGCTTAACTAATGCCACTAACATGGATCAGGTTCGTAATATATTTGCTACACCACAAGCCCAAGTAGTTATTGATGCAATCTACGGTCAGCAAACAGGCGAAGATGTAAGCCTACAGGCTGCACAAGCAGAGGCGGCACAACGGCAAGCAGTATTGTCGGCACAAGACCCTGGCTACTATCAAAACAATATGGCTTTGGCTGATGCTTATAAGGCTGCTGGATTAGACTTTCCGTTTGGACCAGAAGCCTATCAAGGCTACGACACAATGATGCGTCAGCAAGATGTGGTAACGCCAACAAACTTTAACGAGCGTGTTAATTCATTGTTGCAATCAATCTCAGGTCAGTTTGGCACAGAGAACGCCTTGCAAACGCCACAAACAGGGCAGTATTACTCTGAGGCTGGTCTGCAACCAGGCTTTACTCCATTCGGCACAGAAGGCACAACCTTCCGTAGCGGTGTAGCTGGTTATATACCACAGGCTCAGTTGCCTACTCGGTTTAATTTTGGCGCACCGCCCGTAAACATTGATTTCCAACAGTATCGCCCAGGCGCTTTCCAGCCAGCAGGTGTAACAACTGGCGGCTTTATTACAGGCTATAACCCTGATGGAACGCCAATCTACTCTACATACAATAATCCCAATGTAAATGTAGGCGGCGCAACATCTACGCTAAATCCGTTTACACAAGTACAAAGCACTGCAATCGCTGATCTGCAAGCGCAGTTAGACGCTATTAATGCTGCTACTGCTGCTAAAGTTGCGGCTGATGCTGCTCGCAACCAAGGATAAGAATTGAAAGATCAACGAGCTAGAGGATTGCTGTTAGACACATTCTTTAACGAAGAAATGGACTTGATTGAGCAATCACAAATAGACATTATCGTGAACTCAGCACCACACGAAATAGATGAACGGGAAGAAGCATATCGTATGCAACGAGCCGTGAAAGCAATTAGAGCGCACTTTCAGTCTTTGGCCCAAACGGACAAGATTGATAGTAAACGCTGGAAGATTCTTTAGCACTTGCTAAGAACTGCACCTGACAGTATCAGGAACAATTAGGGAAGAACATGAGTGAAAACATCACCCCGTCAGGGAATGAATCGCTTACAGTAGATCAAGCTGCAAGTGGATTTTTGTCTATGATGGATGCGTCAGAAGCCTCGCAAGAGCAAACTAATGAGCAGCCAGAACAGGCAATGGAAGCCCAAGCAGAAGAAGAATACGAGGAATCGTATGATTCGGATGACTCAGAGGAGCAAGAACAGGAACAAGAGCAACCAAAGTACCGTGTCAAAGTAGAAGGACAGGAGTACGAGGTTACGCAGGATGAACTTGTTAAAGGCTACCAAAGAGAAGCTGACTATACTAAAAAAACCCAAAAACTTGCAGAGCAACGAAAGGCTGTAGAAGCTGAGTACATTGCGGTAGAGCAAGCAAAACAACTACGGGACACCTACGCACAACGGTTGCAGATCATTGAGCAAGCGCTTAAATCGCAAACGCCAAGCGAGGACTTGGAAGCCCTAAAGGAAGTAGACCCAATCGGCTATGCCGTAAGGGTTGCAGAAAAGTCGGAAAGAGAAAAGCAGTTATACGCTATCAGAGCCGAGCAGCACAGAATTGCACAAATGCAACAATCTGAAAATGCCGAGCAATTACAGCGTGTAGTAGCTTCTGAGGCTGATAAGCTAAAGACTGTCCTACCCGATTATGCTGATCCTGAGAAGGGCGAGCAGGTACGAACCAATATACGCAAGTATGCTGAGAGTATCGGCTTTCAAGCCAATGAACTGGCACAAGTCTATGACTCTCGTGCTGTTCTGACTTTGTATAAAGCAATGCAGTATGACAAACTGATGAGCAACAAAGGTGCTGTTACCAAACAAGTAGCACAAGCGCCTAAGATGCTGAAATCAGGGACATCAAGACCGCAAGGCAGTTTAGAGTCAGAGCAAACTAAGAAGTTAAAACAGCAGTTTAGAAAGTCAGGAAAAGTTTCTGACGCTGCTAAATTATTTGAAAAATTTGTTTAAGGAGAATTAAATGACTGCACCAATCGGTACATATACAGTACACGACACAAGTTCAACCCGTGGTGGTTTGCGTGAGGACTTGTCCGATATGATTTATGACTTGAGCCCAACAGACACGCCTTTAATGAGTACGATTGCTAAAAGCAAAGCAACTGCCGTTTATCATGAGTGGCAAACGGACTCGCTTGCTGCCGCAACCACAGCAAATGCCTTAGTCGAAGGAGACGATGCTGTAGCTACAACTGCTTCACCTACATTCCGTATTGGTAACTATACCCAGATCGTTGGTAAGACAATCCAGGTATCAGGTACTTTGGAAGCCGTAGACAAAGCAGGTCGCAAATCTCAGAAAGCCTATGAATTGGCTAAAGCATCGTCTGAAATCAAGCGTGATATTGAAACTATCCTTTTTGCTAACCAAGGCAAAACGGCTGGTTCAAGCTCAACTGCTCGCAAGATGGGTACTATGCTTTCATGGCTCAAGTCCAACACCAGCTTTGATGCTACTTCTGGCGCTGATCCTGCAACTGCTGGTACTTCTACCCGTACTGACGGAAGCACCCGTACATTCACAGAAACAATCTTGAAAGAGATTATCCGTGAGGCGTACATTAACGGTGGCAATCCTAAGGTTCTGTATGTTTCGCCAATCGGCAAGCAGAAAGTATCTAGCTTCACAGGTATTGCAGAGCAGCGTTATCAAGCTCCTAGCGATGCTCCAACAACGATCATCGGCGCTGCTGATGTGTATTTGAGCGACTTTGGCTCAATCTCGGTTGTTCCAGATCGCTTCATGCGCACCCGTGACGCAATCGTAGTTGATCCTGAGTATGCAGCATTGGCTTACTTGCGCCCATTCCAAACCATTGAGTTGGCTAAGACTGGCGACTCTGAGAAAACCCAGTTAATTGCTGAGTTGACCTTGGAAATGCGTAACGAAGCTGCTCATGGTATCGCAGCAGACTTGAACTTTGCACTGTAATTGATGTAGAATAGGGGCGGGGAAACTCGCCTCTATTTCTATAGGTATCCTGTGAAAAGACTACTGCAAGCAGACCAGTCAGCTAAAAAGGTATCGGTAGCGGCTGATGACGGTGAAGGCGGCTTAATCATTAGAACGAGCCAAGATGTTACCGAGATTGTAGAACAGAACAAAGCGCTATATAACGCTGGTTCTGTGCATGATAAATGGGGCGATCTTACCAAGATTGCTAGTTTGCCATTTACGATTATTGATACCCTTAACCGCAAGGGCATTATGCGTGGATTTGCCGTAATAAACGAGAAGGAATTTAGGGCTTTCCTAAATGACCCAGACAATCGCTTCTTTCGAACAAGACCAGGGCGGGTATAGTGGCTAAGAAAACTAAGGTAGCAATATGTGTCCCATGTAGGGATGAACTGATGTCAGGCTTTTGCTTTGACCTAGCTAAATTAGTGCAATACGAAGCATTACTAGGAAAAGTAGAGATTGAGCTACTGCAAATGCAGGGTACGCTGATCTTTACCCAGCGTGAACGATTGGCTGAAGAAGCCTTGAAATGGGGCGCAGATTACCTAATGTGGGTAGATTCTGACATGAGATTCCCTAAAGACACGCTGTATGAGATGTTAAAACACAATGTAGATATTGTTGGTGTCAATGCGACAACACGCAGAGAGCCAATCAAGCCTACAGCATTAAACTTAGAAATAAAGAACGCAGAAGAGCATAGCTGGATTCCGATTGATTCGTTAAACAATAACGGCATTGAGAAGTGTACGGCTGTAGGATTTGGACTTACAGTAATCAAGGCAGATGTATTTAGAAAAGTATCTCGCCCTTGGTTTAATGTAATGTGGAGCGATCACGGCGCAATCATAGGTGAGGATATTCACTTCTGCGTTAAGTGTCACGACACAGGGTACGATGTATATGTGGATCACGATACATCTCGACAAATAGGACACATAGGCACTCGTTCATTCGGGTGGAAAGATATAGAAAATGCCTCTCTCATCGTACAACGACCTAAAGACAACGGTAGCTAGTTACTTAGGTAGGTCAGATTTAACGACCCAGATTCCGGACTTTATTCGCTTGGCAGAAGATCGCCTACGCCGTGAGTTACGCATCCGTCAAATGCTGAAGGTAGTAACCGCCCCTACAACCGGTGGCGATGCAACAGTTTCTTTGCCTGCTGACTTCTTGCAAATTCGGGATATACACATATCTGGAAACCCAGTCTTTACGCTGGAGTATATGTCACCATCGTCTTTCTTCCGCAACTCTCGCTCAGTAGATAGCGGAGTACCAGTTAATTACACCGTATTGGCAAGCGAGTTTCAGTTTGCGCCTGTACCTGATTCTGCTTATACGCTAAAGATGCTTTACTACGCAAAACCTGATTACCTGTCAGATAGCGTTGCAAGCAATGTATTCCTAGCCAACTGTGCTGATGCCTTGCTGTATGGCGCTTTAGCAGAAGCCGAGCCTTACCTTATGAATGATGCCCGTCTACAAGTCTGGGCTAGTTTGTATGACCGTTCTATCAATAACATAAATGTAGCAGACGAAGGCTCAGAGTACGCTGGAGTGCCGTTACGAATGATCGTTTCCTAAAGGAGCATTAAATGTCTGAATTTAGCAATTACCTAGAGAACGCACTCTTAAACGCAGTTCTCCGCAATACCAGCTATACCAGCCCAACAACCTGCTTTGTAGGCTTGTTTACTTCTGACCCTACCGATGCTGGTAGCGGCACAGAGTGTACTGGCGGCTCTTACGCTCGTATCGCTGTATCGTTTAACGCACCATCAAACGGTGTAGCTACAAATAGCGCAGATGTAACCTTTAGCCAATCCACCGACAATTGGGGAACAATCAGCCACATCGGTCTGCATGACAATGTAACCTCTGGCAATCTGTTGTTCCATACCATATTGAACTCGTCTAAGGCTATTGGTACAGGCGATCAGTTTAAGATTACTGCTGGCGCTCTTACCTGCACTCTTGACTAAATGCCATATAGCCTAGAGCAGTTAGATGTCTATGGCTCTATAGAAAATGTACCTTATTCGTTAGATAACAGTTTTTATGATGGTAAGGTATGTGGACCTTGGACATTAGAACAGCTAGATAACTTTGGCAGCTTAGATAGCTTAACGCTGTCGCTGGACTCAGACTTATGGGTTTCAGCCGCCTGTATTAACTTAGCCAATGTTTCTATAGATGCTAATGCAATCTTGCTCGCCTCGGCAGAGCGTACATTAGTCGGTCAAGCCCAAATCAATGGTAACTTATATGTTACTAGCGAAGGCATACGATTAGCCAACGCAAACGCTGAGATAAACGGCGCAGCATCAGTAGACGCATTAGGCAGCGCACTTAGAACTGCAAACATACAAATAACAGGTAATGCCAACTTAGACGGTAATGCAAGTGCATTGCGTAGCGGACTGGCTGAGATAGTTTGTAGCGCCAATGTAGCTACAAATGGGGTATATATTGCTAGTGCAGAAGTGGCTATAAACGGCTCTGCAAGCCTTTCTAGTGGCTCGACAAGGGTTGTGTACTTTGATGCCGCAATAAACGCCACAGCAAGCGTTGAGAGCGATTCTATACGGGTTGCTTTAGCTAATGCACAATTAAACGGCACAGGATCAATGGCAGGTCTTGGCGGCATGACATACTCAGGCTTTGCCGAGATCAATGCTAGTGGTAATGTTGCGGTGCAAGGTAGGTTAATTACCAGCGCCTTTGTACAGATTAGTGGCAATGCCTTGGTAGCTGCGAACGGATTTAAGTTTGGGCAAGAATGGTCAATCGATTCAGCAGAAGATGACACATGGACAACGCAAACGGCTGGCGATACCAACTGGACTACGCAAAACGCTGGATCAGACACATGGACATCAGTAAACGCTGACTCTAACACATGGACAGTACAGAATACAGGGACTCAACAATGGCAACAACAAGGGTAAACTTTACAGAATGGCTACCTGACCAGCCTGGCGTTGCTGGTGTAATGACAGAGGCTAAGAATGTATATCCTGTTGCTAATGGGTATTCTGCCTTGCCTTTAGAAACCAACCTGTCTAACGCTGCAAGCGAAAACTTAACAAACATCTTTGCCGCCAAAAAGAACGCTGTATCTTCTTTGTTTTGCTCTGGCATGACTAAGCTGTTTAGATACAATTCTGCCAATAACAATCTAGTTGATGTGTCTAAGTCTGGTGGGTATTCAACCGCTACAAGTGAGCGTTTTTACTTTACTCAATTTGGTAATGTTGTTATTGCAGCCAATGGCGCAAATAAGTTACAAGGATGGACATTAGGATCGTCTAGTGCATTTGCTGATCTAAACGCTGCTGCTCCAACAGCACGATATGTAACCGTAGTACGGGACTTTGTAGTGGCTGCTAATACTGTTACTTATCCTAACCGTGTTTATTGGTCTGATATTAACGATGAAACCGATTGGACATCAGGCGCAGGGAGTCAGTCTGATACGCAAGATATAGCAGACGGTGGCGATGTAATGGGCATTACAGGTGGCGAGTTTGGCTTAATCTTGATGGAGCGCTCGATTGTTCGTATGAGCTACATTGGTTCGCCATTCTTCTTTCAGTTTGACTCTATCGCTAGAGGATTAGGCTGTATTACGCCTAACTCAGTAGGTCAGTACGCATCCGTTACCTTCTTCTTGTCAGACGATGGTTTCTATAGTTGCGATGGTCAATCAGTTAAGCCGATTGGCACAGAAAAGGTAGATAAGTTTTTCTTTTCGGATGTAAATCTAAATAAGCTAGACGAGATGTCAGTTGCAGTAGACCCTCTTAAAAAGCTGGTTATTTGGAACTACACAGACAACTTTGCGACTAAAAAGCAGTTGATTTATAACATCACGCTTGGTCGTTGGTCTTATGCAGAAACATCAGCTAACTTTATTAACAATGTCTATACCCCATCTACCGCTTTAGAAAGCCTAGATTTGTTTGGAACATTAGACTCATTAGGCGTTAGTTTAGACTCTCGCCAATGGGCTGGTGGTGCGCTATTGCTGGCTGGCGTATCAGGCAATCGAGCAATATCCTTTACTGGAGCGAGAAAGACCGCATCTTTAATTACGGGTGATTTTGCCTTAACTAATGCTCAGTCTTTGGTTACGCTTGCTAGACCCATTATTGATGGCGGCTCTGGATCAGTAGCTATTGCTTCACGCCTAAACCTAGACGATGGACTAACTTTCTCTAGCCCAGTAGCGGCAGACGCAGAGAACAGAATAGGCTTACGATCTTCTGGTCGGTATCACCGTATTCGTACAATTCCTAGCGGATTGTGGAACTTTGCCCTTGCTGTAGATGTAGATATTGCACAACAAAGCACACGATAATGTTTAGAACGCTACCCCAATTTGGATCAGACCCTCGAAATGTAGCCGAGATTGTCCGTCAGATTATGAACGGTAAGACCAACAATACGGGTACGATTACATTAGCTACAGGTAACGCAACAACGACAACGCTGTTTGATGAGCGTATAAGTCCTGATACTAAGATTGTATTAGTGCCTTATTCTGCTAGTGCTTTTACAGACTCTATTCCGTATGGTGCGTTTCAAGACTCTACCGACCAAGCGGCAGCAAGCACATCTGTTGCTTACCCAATGACCTTTAATACAACAGACTACTCCAATGGGGTTTATCTGTCCAATAGCAGTAGATTAAATGTAAGAAATGCTGGGGTTTATAACTTGCAATTCAGCGCACAGCTAGAAAATCAAGACAATAATCAGCATACGGTTGATATATGGTTTAGAAAGAATGGCACAAACATAGCTAATTCAAATAGTCAATTTA
>Ga0247831_1001864_pt1 | contig 36858 bp, 36 predicted proteins | sample LaCruzMarch2015__9_FD_192406 | JGI IMG/M metagenome (GOLD analysis project Ga0247831, IMG submission 192406) | Freshwater microbial communities from meromictic Lake La Cruz, Castile-La Mancha, Spain - LaCruzMarch2015_1m | ecosystem: Environmental > Aquatic > Freshwater > Lake | place: Spain...
AACTTGTAGCCTAAAATACAACGTCGCTGAATTCACCTCTAATAAACTTGAGCAAAATCCTACAGTCGGATTTGTAGTTTTTTTGACGGGAAAGTTAGTTTTTTCACAGCCTGACGGTATCGGAATAGGCGAAGTACCCGCAGGGTATTTTGCTTATTCCGTGTTGTGCGATAGTTGCGAAGCCGATAGGAATGCATTACAGCTTGAACAGAAGATGGGGTAAGCAATTGCGTTCTATCAGACCGTAATGATAGACGCTGTTGATTACGACATCAGTGTATCTTTATTTAGCCCCTCACGATTTCGCTGAACAAATATAATCATCTAAATTGATTTTTACATCAACAGTAAAAATGTAAATGTTTTGTTTTTGTTGCCTTTGGCTATTGACTTTGTCAAAAAAAAACGAAAACTTCGCAAAAAGTTAATCGTTTCGACGATTCGAAAGCAAGCTTTCACTCGGTCTCACCGAAACTTTTTGGGTAATGATTTTACAAATCATACCATCTCCATTTTTACTGATGATGTTTAGTTTAGCTGATGATTGGATGTTCAACCGATCAATAATTGCTAAATAAAGAGACTTCTGTTCAAGTTGTTTCCGTTGTTCGGCTTCGCAATTTTGTACAACTTGATATATGTATAGGTTTTAGGCTAAAAACTATACATATTTCTACTATTGCAAATGTATTAGGTAGTTTTTGACTATACAAATGTAAATATATATATATTCATTTTAAAAAGTCTAAATCATCAAAATGTATGAAATAATAAACAGGGATTTCAATTGTTATTTGGACATTTGCATTTGTATTTATCCGCCTAATAATGAGATAGACCCTGAAAACTAGCCCCGATGGAGGCAAGCGCCGTGCGCGGCAGACAGCGGGAAGTGGCTTAATAAAGATTTTTTGTCTAGCTCCAAAAAAATAAAATAACTCCGCTTGATAATTGTCATTCACCAACCAATAGAGAATACTTTTATTTATCCCAGATTCAGCATTAGAAATGCTGAAACGACTAAGTATTTGTAAATCAGCTTTTTGCAAAATCTGATAACAAATACTAAATCGGGGTAAACCCAACTAACACGCTAGAATTTTCGTTCCTCAAATCCTACCGCGTAATTTGGGTTTATTGTCCAAAAGAAGTAAGTTTGAGATAAAAAAATTTTATCTAAGTATGAAAAAAATGTTACTCCAATTATGCTTGCTGCTTCCCGCATTTGCCATACAAGCTCAAGAACTACGAACCATTTCAAATCCTGATGTCATTCAAGGTGTTTTGATTAAAATAACACCACCTCTATCTGAATTCAAACCAGATCCTTCTTGGGTTGACGAAATAGTAAGAGACGAAAATGGCGCTTTGAAAGAACAAAAAGACAATGTAGAACATCGCAATGGCGGTCATCCTGCTGTTGATCCATTTGCTTTGCCGCAGGGTATTGACCCTGTATTGCAAAACACGTTCTACAGCAAAAAAAGAGCAAATTCAATTTTGCAAAATTTTGAAGGCCAAGGATTTACCAATGTTAATCCCGCTGATCCTTCTATTTGTGTAGGACCAAATCATGTCATACAAATGATCAATGGTTCGTCTGGAGCACGTATAGCTATTTACAGTAAAACAGGTACTGTAATCCTAGCTGCACAATTTATGGATGCAATATCGGGTGTGCCTGGCTTAGGAGATCCAATAGCCATGTATGATCAATTTGCTGATCGATTTGTGATTTCAGAGTTTTCAGCTTCTGGTAACAAACTCGTGGTAATGGTATCCCAGACTGCAAATCCAACAGGCAGTTGGTTTGTGTATCAATTTACTGCGCCTGAATTTCCAGATTATCCAAAATATGGTATTTGGCCAAATGCCTTTATTTGTACAACTAATGAAAGCAGCAACAAAGTCTATGCTATGAATAGACCTTTAATGCTGGCAGGTACTCCAGTAGTGACGATGCTTTCATTTTCAATTGCCACATCAGAAAGCTTAGGTTTTCAAGCTGCTGCACCAGTGAATATCAGTGGAACTACTTTGCCACCTGTAGGTACTAATCCTATGTTACTTCGTATGGTTGATGATTTATGGACCGCTAACCCAGGCGACGTAGATCGTTTAGAAATGTGGACTATGAATTTAGATTTTATAACACCTGCCAACTCATCGTTAACTCAACAACCAGATATCAATACCGCTGCTTTTGATTCAGATTTATGTGGATATGTTACCTTGAGTTGTATCCGCCAGCCAGGTGCTACTCGCATGGATCCCATACGTGAAATTATCATGAATCGAGTGTATTACAGAAATTTCGGTACACATCAATCTTTAGTAGCGCTTCATGCAGTAGATCCTGGAGTATTGGATAGAGCAGGTTGCAGATGGTACGAATTGCGCAGAACTGGTTTAGGTCCGTGGAGTATATTTCAACAAAGTACATATGCGCCTGATACCAACAGCCGTTGGATGGGTTCTATGGCTATCAACAATGCAGGAACTATAGGTATGATGTATAACATTAGTAGTAAAGCGCTTTTCCCATCACTTCGATTTACAGGACGAATAGCTTCCGACCCGCTCAATACAATGACCGAACCCGAACAAACAATCATAGCTGGCGCTGCATCAAATGGCAGTAACCGTTGGGGTGATTATAACGATATGCAAGTAGATCCATCCGATGATGAAACTTTTTGGACGACTGGTATGTATAGACCTACTGGTAGTGGATGGTCTACACGTATTAGTTCTTTTTCTATTTCTCAATTTGCACTCCCTCTTTCTTTGCTTTCATTTGATGGTAAACAAATCAATGAAAAAGAAATACAACTCACATGGAATGTAGAAAACGAAAATAATGTATCACGCTATGAAGTAGAACGATTAGAAGACAATGGAAATTACAGTTTGATAGCAAGCGTATCATACAAACATCATACACAAGCAACGAATGAATATTCCTATACTGATCTTTCATTTAATGCATTTGCAAACAAAGAATATCGTTTAAAAATGATAGACCAGGATGGCAAATTTCGGTACAGTAATACCGTTACAATTAGTGGCAAACCTACGCAAGCAATCGAAATATATCCTAATCCCGTTTTGCATGATAAGCTTTATATTCGTCTCAATGAAAAATTCTCGTCAAAGAAATTATTCTTTATGGTATACGATCAAAATTCAAAAAAGGTAATTCAACAACAAAAAGAAAGTGTAGACAACAATCAAATCCACGCTATCAATTTAACTTCATTGCCAACAGGGTTGTACTATTTGGCAGTACAAGATGCCAATGGAAATATCCTGAGCAAAGAAAAGATTACGAAAAAATAATTTCTTGATACAGATAATTTAAAAAAATGGAAGAACTAAACCAGTTCTTCCATTTTTTTGTATTCAACCGATAAACGGTCCATTCTTGCATGGCCTCTGCACCAATACTTTTGTAAAACTCAATTGCGGGTGTATTCCAGTTGAGTAAGCTCCACTCCATACGGCCACAGTTTTCTTGCTTAGCTTGTTGTACTAAATGAAGTAAAAGTTGCTTGCCATAGCCTCTGCTTCGGTATTCTGGTTTGACAAATAAATCTTCAAGGTATAGCCCTTTTTTGCCCAAAAAAGTGGAATAATTGTAAAAATATAAGGCAAAGCCTACTGGAATATGGTCTTCAAAAGCTAATATACAATGTGCTGCATGTTGCACAAATAATGAATCAAACAACAACTCATCTGTGACAACAACATCATCCAACATTTTTTCATAAACCACAAGGTCAATAATAAACTGCTTTACGATCGAGATATCCTCAGGAATTGCTTTACGTATTGTGATTGTGGACATGTATTAATCTTCCTTTCGTTTCATTTCCTCTTTGATACCCAATCCTATACCACCAGCCAAAATCAATAATATTAAAATAGATGAAATTAAGCTAGGTGTTTTCCATTTAAAATAGGTTTCAGGATGAAACTTAAATTCTATTTTGTGATTACCCGCTGGCAAAAACAATCCTCTTAACAGATAATTGGTTTTTACGATTTCAGTTTCCTTGCCATCGATATATGCTTTCCATCCCAATGGATAATAAATATCAGCAAATACGGCATATCCATCTTTAGAGTTGGTTGATTCAAATGCTAAATCATTGAGTCCGTACTTCGTTAATTTGATCATAGCAGAACTGTCTTTTGCAAATGATGTCGTGTTTTGTTTCCAATATTTTTTCTGAACAATTGCTGTTTGCTTCGCTCTAAATGGATTTTGTACTTTCACGGTATCACCGAGATTTTCAGCTGTTAAAGCCAACATTTCTTGATCTGCGTTTTCTACCACTTGAACACCATTGACAAACCACGCATTGCCACAGGTATTCATATTAGGTTGGGCTGTTGCTTGATTATTGCCACCATTAAAAATAATGTATTTGGTATTGAGCATGTTCAAAACTTCAGCATTCATTTTTCCAGAAGATAAATGAATATTGATTAAATCTTGGTAAGTTTCCATTTTTGCAGGATGGTACCCGCCAACTAATTTATGATGATATGCGCCCATGGCATCATTGTAAGGATCAGTGGTTAAATCATAAACACGATAGTATGGATCAGGATCTTGTTTAACTTGCAAATCGACTGGCCTTGCATTGAATTGCGCCATAAACTCATCTTCAGGTACATAATTTTCGCTGTTTAGATAGCGCATGCCAATAGTCAGTAAATCCATGGACATCAAAATACCTACAGCGATAACAGCTATTTTCGCATCTAATTTTTTCTTGGTGAAAAGCCACAAAATGCCAGCAGCCAAGAGGATAAAAAATAACGATCGTAAGCCATCTTTCATAGCCAATGAAGGACGATCTTCGAGTATAGCATTGTAAATTTTTGTTCCTGCTTGATCGTTTCCACCTGTCATCTGCACCAATTGAGTTTTCAACTTATCGTCGCCAGGTCCTTTGAAGTCCATAAAAAATCGACTGCCTAATCCGAATACCACACAAATACCTCCAGTAATCAGTACTGCTTTTTTTAGTACATCAAGTCGTTTTTCGGCATTTAATTTATCTGAAATAAATTCATGCAAGGCCCAAACAGCTATCAAACAAAACATAAAACCAGGTATAACCATACTCATACTTGGTGTACGGAATTTATTGTACATCGGCAAATGGTCAAACAAAAAGTAATTGAATCCACTGAAATGTTTACCCCAAGACATCATAATTCCAATAATGCCAACGCCAAGCATAAACCATTTCAGCCTATTTGGAATAATAATCAATCCAAGTATACAAAGCAACATAACGATAATACCAAAGTAAACAGGACCTGACAAGAAAGGCTGAGGTCCCCAATACGTTGATGCATTTTGACTAAATTGCTCAGCGGAGGCTTCGCCAGCCAAACTATTGACAGCTTCGTATGTACTAGAGCCAGTGCCTACATCGGTTCTACTTCCACCACCGTATAAATTTGGAACAAACAAGGTAAACGTCTCACCCAAACTTTGACTCCACTGAAATGCATAATCTTTGTTTAAACCACCATCTTTTTTCACTTCTTTGTTGCCTAAGGTTAGCTCACTTTGACCACCTCTCATGGTTTGAGAAGTGTACTCTTGCGTCAGCATCAATTGGTCTAAACTTGGTCCAACGGATACGATACCAATAGCAATCATAATTGCACTTGAAATTGCAAACTCCTTTAGTTTGCCTTCTTTTAAAAACTGAACAAAGTAACCAATGGCCAATACAAAGAGAATGATGATTAAGTAATAATCGATTTGGTACATGGAATTTGAAATCATCAAGGACAAACCTATTAAAGCAGAACCGGCTCCAATAAGGTATTTTTGATGATAAACCCAGTTCATACCTGCCAACACCAAGGGCATATATGCTATACTAAACATTTTTGTGTTGTGCCCAGCTGCAATGACTTGCAAGTTATAGGAGGCAAAAGCAAACGCAATAGCACCAAATATACCTATCCAACGATTGACGTTCCAACTTTGCATTAAAACATAAAAACAAATCATAGCTATCAAGAAGAAAAACACAGGACTCGGCAAAATATTGGTCAGAGTTTCTTGAATAGGATAAATTAAATTTGATTTACCACGCATATAATGTGTTACCGTAGGCATACCTCCAAACATAGAATTACTCCACATTGGATTTTCGCCAGTTTTTTCATACCAAGCACGCGCTTCCTCACTCATACCCATCCAATGCACGGTATCACCTGCTGATAGTTTGTTGCCTTGTAGTGCAGGATAATTATATGCAAATGCAATCAGAATAAAAACGCCAAGTGCTATTAAATGTTGAACCAATGATTTTTTCATGATAATGTATTTCGAGGCTATAAAAATAGTTGAATTCAAGGATTAAAAAAATTGAATTCAACGAAAGTCAGTTAAAATTAAAAAATTAGACCATTTCGGCCAATGAAAATCCGACTTCACTACCTATGGCTACTCCCATTCCACCCATACGTACACCGATATATACATTTTCCGAGTGCGGCATTACAATTGGTTTTTTGGTTGGTCCAAACGCCATAATTCCTGACCATTGCATATCAATTTCAAAAGCTTGATTAGGCAAAATTAGTTGCTCTAGTTTATCCAACAATGACTGTTGAATGAATTGATTTAATTCAAATTTTGTGGTAGTTTCTGTTTCTTTATCCAAATTTCTACCGCCACCAAAAAGTACACACCCCTTGTACTCTCTAAAATAATAATACCCTTCTTCAAAATGAAAAATGCCTTTAAATCTCAAGCCTTGAATGGGTTTTGTTATCAATACTTGACCCCGACCTGGAGTTACATCTATTTGAGGTAAAAGCTGTTGAGCAAATGCATTGGTACATATAAATAACTTTTCTGCTTTCAAGACAAGTTCATTCTTCAATACTGGATTTTGACATACTATTTCCACTTGGTTTGAGGTATCGAGAAAAGATAAAACTTGACAACCCGTTTTAATTTCCACACCCATTGATGTGACCAATTGGATCAAATTTTTCATCATGATTCCAGTATCTAGTTCTCCTTCACATCTGTTTTCAATTAAAGCATGTACACCTTTAAACCCAAACTCTTCTAATTTAGAATGATTGATGTTAAATGCATCCTGCTTGAGCTCGCCTCGCAACAATTGATTACAATAGTCTATTTTTTCTAATGCTGATTTTTCTTGTTCAAAAATAAGTTCGTAACTACCGTTGGCTTTATAACCCATTTTATCATGACCTAAAATAGATTGTAATCGGGCTAATCCTTTTTTACGAAGTAAAAACAAATTCAATACTTCTTCTTCGGATGAAGTTTTTAAATCATCTAAGATTTCGGTAAGCGAACCCATACAAGCAAAGCCCGCATTTTTGGTGCTTGCACCAGTGGGAATCAAACCGCGTTCCAATATCAAGACCGATTTTAAAGGATGTTTTATCTTCAAGTAATAAGCTGTTGTTAAACCCACTATGCCACTGCCAATAATAATATTGTCATAATGTATAAATTCGTTTCTTTCCCAAATGGAGAGCATATTTCAACCTATTTTTATATTAAAATGTAATGCTATAAAGTTATGCTATATTTCAGATTATAAGTTAATTTTGCAAAATGAAAGTATTGTTAGACATTCCAGAAAACAAAGTTAACTCCATGATGGAAATATTAAACAGTATTTCTTTCATTAAAGTAAAACCACTTACTGATTCGAAAGCACAAGTTTTAAATGATATTAAAGAAGCAGTAGAAGAAATGAAATTAATTCGAACTGGTAAAAAGAAAGCTCGTAATGCTGAAGATTTTTTAAATGAACTTTAATGTAAAATCAATAATTGTTTTTGAAAAACAAGCAAAAAAGCTAATTAAAAAATATCCTTCTCTATTAAGTGAATTAAAAGAGTTAGTTGTTTCTTTGAGAAATAATCCCAATCAAGGGAGCTCTCTCGGTAACAATTGTTTTAAAATTAGACTTTCAATTGCATCTAAAGGAAAAGGTAAAAGAGGAGGTGCGAGAATAATTACTTGCCTTACATACTCGGAAAATACTGTTTATTTGTTGACCATTTATGACAAATCAATAAAAGAAAACATTACTGAAAAAGAACTTTCTGAGTTATTAGCTTTTATTCCATTTTAATTATATTGTAATTCAAATTGATTAATTACTTTTATTCCAACAACTTGATCATTTCATTGTCTACCCTTAAAAACAAGTGTTCTGGTTTTAATGTACGCCATTCGTAAATGGTTGAAAAAACAATATAATGATGTATTTTAGCTTTTGTAAAATCGTAAATGGTTTGGTCTGAAAAATTGAGTGCAACTATCCAGCCTCCTTCATCTTTAATATCCTCATACCATTCTTCGTAGTAATCATTTCCATCACTATGAAAGGTCATTATATTTTCACCTATTAAAATATACTTGTAGATTTTACGAGCTATTAATAAATCTATAATATTTCGTTTTAAGGTTTGGATATCATTTTCAATGGCATCATTCCATTCGCCTATGAGTTCTATAATAGCATAATTTTCATCGTAATCTGCAAACAATATTTTGATGTAGAGCGTTCGAGAATCAATATCATCCCATTGAGGATGGATGTAATAATTATAGACCGTATTTGAAAATTCAAACTCACTATAAACACGTTTGTAGAAAGGCGATTTTTCGTCTTCTTCTGCAGTGTAAAAGTCCCGCCAATTGTAATATGGTTCTATATCGTGCATTTATTTGAGAACACTGATTTAAAAGATTTGATAGATTATCACTGATTGTAAACTGCAAATATATATCTGACTTATTAGAAACTGTGCGAATCCGCTAAATCTGTCAAATCAGTGTTCCATTATTTCAATGCATTTTCTAAATCAGCAATTATATCTTCTACATTTTCAATACCTACACTCATGCGTATTAGGCCATCGGTAATGCCTGATTTAATGCGGAGATCAGGCGCTACACCTGTATGTGTAGTACTTGCAGGATGGGAAATAAGGGTATCGCATGTACCTAATGAAACAGCACTGGTACAAAGCGACAATTGATTAATAAATTTTTTACCTGCTTCAAATCCGCCCTTTACTTCAAAGCTCATCAAAGCACCTGGATGCTTCATTTGCTTTTTGCACAATTCATAATCCGGATGATCTTTTAACCCTAAATAATTTACAAAGGCCACATTTGGGTGCGATGATAAAAAGTCTGCTACTTTTTCAGCATTGGCACAATGACGCTCCATTCTGATTTCCAACGTTTTTAAACCATTGTTTAGCAAAAATGCATCAAAGGCATTTGAATTTGCTCCCAATAATCGATGGTGTTTGGTTACCTTAGTACGCATCCATTCTAAATCTTTACCAAGCAATACACCACCTATAGCCGTGCCGTGACCATTCAAAAACTTGGTAGTAGAATGCATTACAAAGTCAACGCCAAATTTAAAAGGCTGTTGCAAGTATGGCGTAGCAAATGTATTGTCTACAGCTACTTTACAACCATATTGATGTCCTAAGTGTGTTAGTGCTTCTATATCGACACATTGCAAAGTTGGATTAGCAGGCGTTTCGAGATAAAGTAGTTTGATAGACTTATCATTTTTCAATGTTTCTTCAACAAGATTTAAATCTTTACAATCGATAATAATCGTATCGATACCACATGTAGGTAATACTTTGTCTACCAACTCTTGTGTACCTCCGTACAAGGAAAGGTGGGTCAATACTTTTTCATCGTTTTTGACATTGGCCAATATCAGTGTAGCAATGGCCGCCATTCCAGATGCATGCAATATTGCTTTCAATTCCAACGGCGAACCATCTTCATTTTTCAAACCATAGGCTTCCAATGCTGCTATTTTATCTTCAGTCTGATTGGTCGTAGGATTTCCAAAACGGCCATAAATATATCCTTTTTCTTTGCCTGTAAATAAATTAACTCCATGTTCTGCACTATCAAATAAATAGGTGCTTGATGCATAAATAGGAGTTATATGACTATGGTGTTGTTCGACTTCAAATCCAGCATGTACACAACTTGAACCGAAACCGATATCTTGATTATTCTTCATAGGTGCAAAGGTAGATTATATTTTATTTTCTCGCCCTATCTTTACCTTATGAAACAAATACTTCTTGATTATACACAATACAATATGTGGGCTAATAAGCGAATTATAGATATTTTAAAGTCTTTATCTAACGAAAATTTAGACCAAGATTTAGGTGGCAGTTTCAACACTATTCGTCAAACAATCTATCATACATGGGGTGCTGAAAGTATTTGGCTTCAAAGATTACAGTTAGTAGAACATGTACAGATACCACAAGAAAATTTCGATGGTGATTTTCAAGAAGCTTGCAATGCCTGGCAAAATGTTTCCAAATCAATGATTGAATTTGTACGTAAACAATATGATGATAGAGCATTTGAACATGAATTTATATACAAAACATTAAAGAAAGATACATTTAAAAGTACAGTATATGACGCCATTCATCATTGTATGAATCACAGTACGTTTCACCGAGGGCAGCTTGTCAATTATGCACGAATGCTGGATGTAAAAAAAATTTCTAGTACTGATTATATCACGTTTTGTAGAGAGAAGAAATAGTTTATACCGATTGGAATTTTGTAACAGACCAATTTTTCGTTCTTCAAATTGTTCTTAACAAAATAACCATCGGCATATACTCCCGAAAGCTTTCGGGATAAGATTTAGTCTGCGACACAAATCACATTGGTATTACTTCCCTTTAATTCGATTACTCTCACTATCCGCACCAGATTTACGATCACGTTGACGTTCTACTTGATTGCTACCAAATCTGTAAGATAAGTTGAGGCGTAATTGACGGCTTTCATAATTACCATTTGCATTGACATACAAACCAGAAAAATTGCTTATCGCAAACCAACGTTGTGTTTGAAATACATCTGATATACTTAGTTTTGCAGTGAGCTTTTTCTGCAAAAATGTTTTTTGCAAACCTACATCCAAGCTACCCATTGGTTTCATTTTAAAAGTACCTCCCCAATAATTTGGACCTGTGTACCAACCAGAAACATTCAAGGTAAAATCATTGGGCAAGGTAAAAGTATTGTCAGCATAAAAAGTATAGGTATAGTATTTGTTGCTGAGCTTACGTCCTTCAAAATCTGCTTTGAGTTCGTTGTAATTGGCATTGATATTGGCCATCACCATCCACCATTTTTTAACAGGTACAGGAAAAGAAATATTGATACCAGCTATGTCCATGGTTGCGAAGTTTTTTTGTGTAACATAGGTTCTTGAAAACTCAGTGGTATCGGTCGTTTGCATAAACATATCACGCACATGACTATAGCTAAGCGATGTGGTAAAATATTGCATAAACGTATGCGTCACATCGTAAGTATTGGTGTATTGTGGTCGTAGAAATGCATTTCCTTTTTCATAGGTCAATTCATCCAATTTTATTTCAAATGGATTTAAATCCTGATAGTTTGGTCGATCTATTCGGCGACTATATGTAACACCAAGTTGATGTTTTTCATTGATGGTATAAGAAAATCCGGCGCTTGGAAAGAGATTGATGTAGTTTCGTTTTACAGTATCATCATTTTGCGGTATGGCACTATTGAGCATTCCTTTTGAATTGGTATGTTCGGCTCGTACACCCAATTGAGTCGAAAGTTTTTTAAACTGACGCGAATAATTTACATACGCTGCATTTACATTTTCAGTATAAACAAAATGATTTGTTCTATTTAGATTCAATGTATCTAAATTGTTGACAACATCATAAAACTGAAAATCATTGTCAGTCTTCACCAATGCTGATTTGATTCCGATACCCAATTTTCCTTTGAAAAGATTTTGCTCATAATCTGCCTTTCCTGAATAGATATGTATGGCATTTGCCGTATTACTTTTGTAAGTCGCTTGACTTGTAATTGCGCTTTCATCTTGATTCCAATATATATTCGGTTGAAAGCTTTTGCCTGAACTTTTAAAATTGCCATAATCTAGATCCATATTGAATGAATGTCCACTTGTATCTTCAAATTTATAATTGAGGTTTGCATTTCCATTTGTTCGGGTAATTGGTATTTTATTTGTTGCTCGCAATACTTGATTATAAAATGTATTAACTGGTCCTATCAACGTCTTACTCTCACTAGTAAAGTCTCCTGTATTAGACATGCCATTGACCATGATTCCAATTACACTCTTTGAATTAATATAATAATCTACACCTGCTTTTACGGATTGATTGATTCCATCACTTACATTACCCGATTTGAAATTGTAATTAAAGTTATTTTGTGTTCTATCAAAATTTTGAAAATTATAATCCTTTCCTCTATTGATGCTATAATTTCCAAATACATTTATTTTTTTACTTCTATTATTTAAACTCAATCCTGCGTTTTGTTTAAAATATTTTCCTTGTGCTAAACCCAATGATACATTGCCATTGGTACCAAATTTCTTATTCTTTTTTAATTTTATATTGATAATGCCCGCATTGCCCGAAGCATCATATTTTGCTGAGGGATTTGCAATGAGTTCAACTGATTCAATATCGTTGGATTGCATATTTTTTAGCATAGCTGCTAAGTCTTTATTGTCCATATAGGTTGGTTTGCCATCAATATAAATCAGTACATTGCTTTTACCACGCATTTCTACATTATCATCTTTGTCTACTCTTACGCCTGGACATTTGCGAAGCAATTCAAGCGCGTTCATACCGGCTGCATTAACGCTTTGTTCTACATTGAAAACCGTTTTATCTGCCTTCACTTCTATCATAGGCTTTTTGCTCAGCACCTTTATTTCTTTGAGCGATTTTTCTGATCCTTTTAGTGTAATTCCTTCTACAAGAGTACTATTGATATCTACGATACTAAGTTCGCCCGAAAAGTATTTTTGATACCCAACATTAGTGCAGGATAACAAATATTTTCCAGTAGACAATTGATCGAATTGGTATTGTCCTTTTTCATCTGTCACATCCCCTTTGACTAAGCTTGAATCTTTGCTATTCAAGAGTAAAACCGTCACAAAAGATAATGGCTTTTGATTTTGATCGCTTACAATACCTTTAAGGATTGCTGAAAATCCTGTGATTTGACTTACCAGTAAAATAATAACGATGTAAATTGATTTGTGTAGTGCTTGTTTCATATCGAAGTTTTAATTTCTGATACAAAACTATTTCTCTCCTAGAAATTTTTTCAGCTTGATTCTATGAACGGAGATTAATGATGGATAATAGGTAAAACGTTACAATTGTATTTGCAATGTGTCTGTACCACTCACTTTACTGACGTGACAACAATCTGCTTTGACCGTATAGGTTTGTTCCTTTACTATAGAATTATTTTTGATCACTTTAAAAACAACATCTTTATTAACGTTCAGTTGCAAAGCTTGCAAGTTACTATCGTCTACGATCGTATATACGTTTTGGACTGGAACTGCTGGTATAGAATCATAATGGATAAGTGTACCGTTTAAATAGGTCTCGACTTTATCTGGAATATAATCGTTACCAATACTATCTTTTAAGCTTACTGTAATCATTCTAAACTCAGTAGTGCACATCATATTATCACATGAAGTAGAATTATTCTTGCATTGAGTAAAAAGACTAAAACCAGCTACAAGTAATCCAAATGGTATTTTCCAATTTTTCATAACCTTTTTTTACTATTGACGAATAAACTAAATAAATTGTTAGTTGAATTTATTCAGCACCGTCAATTTTTGCTCGTGTTATTGCATAAGCACCTACACGTTGCCCACAGTCTAACCCAGCTTCGCAATCACTTTTAAAATGAATAGCACCATATAATCTAGACATTGATGCCTCAGCAGCCATGTCCTTGTATTTTGATGCGTGTTTAGGTACAATATGAGCTAATATGGTCGAAGCAGCGCCGCTAAATGTAGAATGTCCGCTTGTATATGCTGGGAAATTTGGTAATCCCGTCCATGTTTTAATTTTTGGATCGACTGTTGAAGGTCGTGCATTGAAGTAATAATATTTAGTTTCCCAACATGCAATTGCTGCATCCATTAAGCTCATGTTTAATAATGCCATATTGCGTGCCCAACGTACTTCGCTGAAACGTTCATCTACAAAATCTTGTGCTGCTATAGAATTCCAATGGCCTGGCGGGGTATATGTATTTACGCCATCTGCCCAATAGTGCACGATGCGCAATTTGTCCCTATCTAGGTTGCCCATTGAATATGAACGTACTTCTTCTACTTCATTTTCAAATTGTTGTGAACCAGGCATTGGAGGAGGCACAGGTCTTAGGGTAGTAACTAACGTAGTAGAGTCAAACAAAAAAGTTTTAACCTTTCCAAACACAGGCAACATCGGAGGCCTAGCTGGGCTTTCAGCACTGACCCATGGTTGTAATCCTTTTGAAATGGCATTGTTTTTCAAAGAAGCCCATAAAGCCTCATTTCCAACTGCCGCGCCAGCCTTATCCGTTTTAGCACGTGCAATAAATTTTTGGGCAACCGCTTTTCCTAAAGCCTCTCCTGCATTGATATCGCTACGAACATTTGCACCTGCTATGATTCGATATCGTTTATGTTCTTCTGCCTTTTGCATGATATAATCGATATCGCCTGGAAATAATAATTTCAACATTTCAACCGTTACACCTACTACCACAGCATCTTCACTTGGATAAGAACCTAGGCTACTTTCTGGTATTAATCTCTTAATTGAATTATCATTCAAATAAGGCGCTTTTCTATTGTATAATTTTTTATAGTGATATGCAGCTATCAAAGCATCATATTGTGCGGTGCTGACATAGGCATAAGCTCGAGCTGCATACGGAGGGTTGCTAAAAGGAAACATTGGATAAGCTAATGGATTAGTTGCACTTGGAATAGGATAAATTCCTGCTTCGTTTTCTTGCGGTGGCAGATTATGTTTGGCTACCAAATCGCGCAATATTTCATTCCAGCGCAAAACAGCACCTGCGCTCCAATAGTCAATGAGGTCTTTTTCATCATCACTTAAATCTTTTTGCCATGCTTTTATCTCTATCAATTCTGATAAATAATTGGCACTCTTCAAGGTATCTGGTGCAGGTACTGCAAACTCGTTTGGTGCAGTTAATAAAATTGGCAACCATGTACCTGCATTTTCATCTTGTTGTAAAGGGTTCAAAGCACCATATAGTTCACTTCTCGTTTTAATGTCTTTTTTGCATGCGCTAAAAAAAAAGCTAACAAACACTATTATATATATTTTTTTCATTCTTGGATTTTCTACGTTTTTAAAATTTATTGTTTTTAATACGAACAATGTAAAACACACCGGCATTTATCATTGAAGAACGACCTACATTTCTGCCTGCTACCACCTGATTGAATCCACCAGTCAAGGAAAGTCTATCTATTTTTTTAAATGTATATTTTGTATTAAAACCAATTGATGTCATGTTCATTCTATTGCTCACAAAAGGCATATTATTTTGCGAAATATCAAAACCACCCAAACTAGTCCAATTGTTCAGCACAGCTTCTGCTATTAAACGATTACTACGCCAACCTGTTCGAACATTATATTGCATCGCATTGGGCATTTGCACTTCGTTAGAATTGATGAGTTCAGTTGTATAATAGGATTCCCTGTCCAAGGTTACATTGCCTCGATATACATAAGTACCTGAAACAGTTGCAAAAAAAGATTTGTTTTGAAAGTCAAACATTAAACGAGCCATTCCATTTCGACTACGTAGACCCAAGGATAATGGTAAATAATCGGGCGTATAATTACCAACGGGAAATGTAAATCCACCGATTGCATATATTGAAAAAATATTCCGATTGATTTTGCGCTCTAAAGGCATATACTTGATAAAAACAGATCCATCTTGCAAACCTCTCATCCCATGTAATACACCTTGTGATGCATTGGTAGAAACATAGTTAAGACCAAACAAAAAATTGAGTTTGGATGTAATGCCATAATTACCCATAAAACTATAGGTTTGGTTGGAGACTCTTCCAAGATTCGCATTTTTACGTTGTTTTGTGCCTTCCCAATAGGTTTTCCAAGTGGAATAACTATACATTGGACCAGCACAGATATTGTTTTTTTCCATCATGATGGCATCTATATCAGTTTGTGCTATGCTAGCATGTACACCCAAACACAGCGACAATGCCATTACAAACTTGTAAAGTATAAATCTATTTTTTTTCATAACCTGATTTTAAACGAATATAAAAATAAATTACCTTTCAAAAAAGTTTTTAACAAAAAAGCAAACCCAAAATAGGTTTGCTTTTTCAATTTTATAATAAAACTATCTTATCCTATAAGTGCTTGGTATGCTGCTGCATCCAAAAGGCCAGATAAATCTGCTCCATCTGTCATAGTCACTTTTACCATCCAACCAGCTCCGTATGGATCTTGATTCACTGCTTCTGGAGCACTTTCCAATCCGGCATTCAATTCAGTAATAGTTCCACCGATAGGTAAAAACAAATCAGAAACAGTTTTAACTGCTTCTACAGTTCCAAAGATATCACCACCATTCAATGTTTGGCCTACTGTGTTGATGTCTACAAATACAATATCGCCAAGTTCGCCTTGTGCAAAATCAGTAATTCCGATGGTTGCAATATTGCCTTCAATGCGAATCCATTCGTGATCGCTTGTGTACTTTAGTTCTGATGGAATGTTCATATTATTTTAAATTTTCGTTTGTAAGGGTAAAATTAGAATACTTTTTATGAAATACAAATTAAATAGCTGTTTCTTCTGTTTCCGTAGCTTCTAATTCGTGCAATAAATCCAATTTTTTAAGGATTCCGAACCATTTCATCATTTTTTTCATGTCGCTTACATACACACGCTCTTTGTCAAACTCTGGAAATAATTGACCAAATTTTGCTTTCAAAGCTTTATTGTCTGCTTTACTATAGTCAAAACCTTCCAAATGGGCTTCATTTTTCTTAAAACTAAGAAAAACCTCATACAATCTTACATTATCTGTCTCAGTATAAACTTCAATACTATCTAATGGTGTGACATTGTGTGAGCGTGCTGCCACAAATTTCGTGGTGTTGTCATCTAGATTCTTGACTATGGCTCCATCACTTTTAGTGGACATCAATTGGTATAATCCGCTTAATCCCGATATGGCTACGAGTTCATTATATTTCATGTAAAATTTTTTAGTGTCGCAAATTTATGTTTTTCATCGGGAATAAAAAGTTGTTTTTTTCATTTAGATTTACGAAATGTTTATCAGAATAACCCTCTTTTTACTTTTTACACCATTAATTTCCTTTGGTAAAATTCATTGGCTCAACGATTTGATTTCCTTTTTACCAGCAAAATTTTACATTGAATCTCTTCATGTAAATGAATATTACTTCAAAACAAGCGAAAATGCTCAAATCAGTATTCATCAAAATGATACATTGACGATACTTAGTATCGACACGGCTGAAATCGAATTAATAGCAACACATATTCAATCTAAAAAAGAAGTTCGATTTAAATTTAAAGCAAAACCAAATCCTTTTTATAACAAGAGTTGGCATACAAAAGATTTTATGGCAATAAAATCTGATGAAGCCCAATCATTTATGAATTTTTACTTTTTAAAATATTTACATAAGCCATTTCCGGAATTTGAACTTAATGATCCATTTCAGCATGTATATTCAAAAAAAAATCTGCTGGGCAAAACGACGTTCATTGATTTTTGGTACTATGGTTGTTCGGCATGCATGCGTGAAATACCTAACTTAAATAAACTTCTTTTGGCAATTTCGAATGATAGTACTTTACAGCTTTTGTCATTTTATGATTCTAAAGTAAGAGTTGACTCTAACAAAATTTTTAAATACGAAGCAACAAGTTTAATGAGAATAATCGATGGAATAAAAGATACTTCGTATCAACAATTAAAAATACCATTAGCATTGACGCAATTGCAAGAAACAAAATCATTTAATGAAGAACTGCATATTAAATTATTTCCTACCAAAATAATTATTGATAGAAATGGAATTATCCGTCATTTTATATTTGGTAGTTCTAGACAAGATGACTCATTAAGTTTGTTACACAAAATAAAAGAAATCAGGATGCTTTATTAATAGTAGCTTATATTTTATAGGATTGAAATAACTTTAAACTATTTTAAAAAAAATGAAAGTAAAACTGAGGAGATTAAAAACTGAGTGGTTGATATTTACATAAAAGTCTAAAATCAAACATTTATCAAGTCCGATTTTATAATAAAAACTTGACTCAGTCTTATAATGCTCTCAATACAATTCTCTTACATACTATGTCAATCAAAAATACCTTCTATAAGGTATTCATCGTTTGTAATTAATCTTTTATTTTTGTTCTAAATTTTCACACTATGAACAAGATATTACTATTTACATTTATCATGTTATACAATTTCAACGTTTTTTCCCAAGCCAAATTAATTGGCAGAAGTGGATACAATTATAACACGGCTTCTAGCGTATATGAGTTAAGCGACTCCTCTCGCTTTTTTTACAAATCTGTTAATCCCACTTTCTCAGGGCAAAATGTGGAGGATGGCTATGTGAGTTCAAAGGAAGACTCCACGTGGTCGTTTGGCATGAATGGTACTAATCTAATATTGAACGCCAAGTGGTTTAATGAGTATAATCCGACCTACAATTATAAGGTTGTATATAGAGATACAATTTATGGAGGTAGTATTCCATTATACTCCAATAAAATTGACTATTTTCACAATGGTATAAATTACGACTCTAGCATTACCCAACAAACTGTCTTTTCTACGAATACAACGATCACGAATCAACGAACCTATTACCATCAAAATGCGCTCAATCAACTCGATACATTTTGGTATGTTTATTATAATCAGACAGGCGCTTACACAAGTACCTCAAAACAGTCTATTTCATATAATGCCAATAATCTAAACCTTGCAACTTATAGTTATAGTAGTACTGATTCTATCAATTATATTCCTGATTCGCGTATTGAATATTTTTATAATGCCAATAATTTATTGGACAGTATGGTTTTTTATGCTTACCAATCTTCCAATTGGTACAAAGTAGGTAAGCGTGATTATTCCTACAATGCCAATAATCAAAAAACTAGGATGATTTTCTACGGCTTCGATCAATTGAGTCAACAATATCAGCCTTCTGCACGCGATGAATACCACAGAACCAATGGCATAGAAATGGATACCTTATATTCTCAATTGTGGAGCTCTGGTTTTTCAGTATATGATACGACTGTCAAAAGAGGATATAAATATACAGCAGGTCATTTGATCAAATTATTCTCTTACACAAAAGATGCTGTTACAAAAAACTGGATACCTGACCCTTATGGTTCAATCATCAATTATTTCTATGATATTCCTTTATCGGTTGGCCATATACAAAAAGAAAAATCAAACCTAACCATTTATCCAAATCCTGCTTCAAATCAATTACATATCTTAGAAGATTTTCAACAAGTTGCTTATTCTATTTTAAGTACAGACGGAAAACTAATACAACATGGAATCTTAAATGATCAAAACCGCATATCTATTGAATCTATTGCAAAGGGTGGTTATTTTTTAATCCTTGAAACCAATGGTCAAATCATCAGTAGATTGTTTCAAAAATTATAATTTAAAAAGATATTGTATTTAGTGAAAAGCGAAACGACTGAGTCTAGTCGTTTCGCTTTTCTTTTTTTAGTTTATCTTTACCTCTCAATCATTTATTATCATGACTTTAAAATCTATTTTTGCAATTTCTTCGATTGCTTTATTTACGGCCTGCAATTCAGGCGATCCTTCCTCAAAAAAAACCAAAACCGATGACGCCAATTTTGATGTCATGGCAGAATCATTTGCCGACCTGCAAGTATTGCGCTATCAGGTACCTGGCTTTGAACAATTGACTGCCAAAGAAAAAGAGTTGGCCTATTATCTTTACGAAGCTACCCTTTGCGGCCGCGATATGATCTACGATCAAAAAAGCAAGTATGGCATCATGCTTCGAAAAACCATCGAAACAATATACGGTTCATACAAAGGCGACAAGTCAAGTCCCGAATGGAAACATTTTACGGATTATGCCGGACGATTTTGGTTCAGCAACGGCAATCATCATCATTATGGCAATGAAAAATTCATTCCAGCATGTAGTGCTGATTATTTTAAGTCATTGATCATGAGTTCAGACACTGCTACTTTGCCCAAAGAAAGTGGAGAATCTGTAGAAGCTTTTTGGACGAGAGTACAACCTTTGTTTTTTGATCTAAAAGTAGAACCAAAATGTGTAGACCTTCGTTCAGGTATCGATAATGTTGCCGCATCGAGCAATAACTTTTACGAAGGTGTAACGCAAAAAGAAGTCGAAGCATTTTATGATAAAATGCCAACTTCGGGCAATGCACCAAGTTGGGGATTGAATAGTAAAGTCGTAAAAGAAAATGGCATTGTTACAGAGAAAGTTTGGAAAAGTGGCGGCATGTATGGAACAGCTATAGACAAGATCATTTATTGGCTAGAGAAAGCATCTACAGTAGCTGAAAATGAAAAACAAAAATTGAGTATTGACTTGTTGGTAAAATATTTAAAAACAGGTGATCTTAAAACCTTTGACGAATATAGTATCGCTTGGGTGAATGATACTGAAAGTAAAATAGATGGTATCAACGGATTCATTGAAGTGTATTAGGATGCTATTGGCAAAAAAGGTAGTTATGAAAGTTATGTCAGCATCAAAGACATGGAAGCATCAAAACGCCTAGAAGCTATAGCCAAAGAAGCACAATGGTTTGAAGACAATTCACCTTTGATGCCTGAACATAAAAAGAAAGCTGTTAAGGGAATCATTGCAAAAGCCATTACTGTAATTGCTGAAAGTGGGGACCTAGCTCCTACAACAGCTATTGGAATTAATCTCCCAAATGCTGATTGGATTCGCAAAGACCATGGTAGTAAATCTGTATCATTGAGCAATATTGTACACAGCTACAATGTAGCAAGTGCTATCAAAGGAACATTGGATGAATTTGGATTGAATGCAGAAGTCATTAAACGTATGAAAGAACATGGTGCTTTGTCTTCAGATTTACATACCGATATGCACGAATGTATCGGTCATGCTTCTGGTCAAATAAATCCTGGTGTAGAAACAACAGACAAGACCTTAAAAAATTATGCTAGTTGCTTGGAAGAAGCTCGTGCAGATTTAGTTGCATTGTACTATATCATGGATCAAAAACTAATCGATATAGGTGTAATGCCTTCACTTGAAGTAGGAAAGGCCGAGTACGATAGCTATATCATGAATGGATTGATGACGCAATTAACACGTATCAAACTCGGCGATGATATCGAAGAAGCACACATGCGCAATCGTCAGTTGAATGCAGCTTGGGTTTATGAAAAAGGGAAAAAAGATAGTGTAATTGTTTTTGTAAAACGCGATAATAAAACCTATGTTCAAATCAATGACTACAATAAACTTCGCACTTTATTTGGCGATTTGCTTCGTGAAATACAACGTATAAAATCCGAAGGAGATTTTAAAGCAGGACAAGCATTGGTTGAAAACTATGGTGTAAAAGTAGACAAAGTATTGCACAAAGAAGTTTTGGACCGCTATAATACTTTGGGATTAAAGCCTTATCGTGGCTTTATCCAACCGAAGTTAGTAGCCGTTATGGATGGCGATAAAATCAAGGATGTAACTATTGAATACCCAAAATCGTTCTTCGAACAAATGATGGAGTATGGCAAAAATTATAGTTATTTGACTATTAAAAATTAAAACTAATAGTATATTTAAATAATGTGTTATGAAATCATTTTACTTTATTTCTTTTCTAACTATGTCATTTTTATTATCCTGTAATAAGAAGAATAACAATTCAACCATTCATTATTATACAGGCATTACACATGTGGTATACAAAAAAAGTGAAATTATTTCTGCAAGCGGTTCTTGGTCAACTACTCTGAAGGATACTACCTATAATGAAACTATAATAGTAAAATACAATTCAAAAAAAGTAACCTTTGAATTTCCTGTTTCTTCTCTTCTTTTTAAAAACTATAGAAACACTCACCAATTTACATTAAATAAAAATGGAACTTATAATTTTGAATATTATAATAAAGATGAGAATGAAGTAAGCGAACATTTTCTAGTCAATGGAAATACACTAACCATTTCAATGCGTTGGTTAGATGGTTACACAGGTGCAAAATATGAATTAACCGAGATTGATTTTACTGGAAATAAGTAACACCAAATTAGTTGGTTATTCATTGTAGTCTTAAAAAAGAAGCAGCATGCAAATTAGAATCCAGTGTACGAATTTAATGCTCAATAAATATTATAATTCGTATTTTTAGGATTCTAAACTCTTACCATGCGGAAGTTATTCTACCTCACCATTATTGTATTATGTATTTCTTGTTCAAAACCTAAAAAATATACATGCAAAAAAGGGTGTATCACTCTAGCTATTGAAGGTCAGTTAGTGGACCTAAACAATGCAACTGCAACCAAAAGTACACCGTACAAAATATTATTTATGCCTACCAATTCCACTTGGGTAGATTTTTCGCCAGATTTGGAATATGTTGTTCAGGAAGGTATAACCGAATCAAATGGTCAGCTCAAAGCAACTATTAAAATAGACCAAGAATTATTAAAAGGTGATCATTCTATTTATGTAAGATACTTTCCTACTGAATCATTTCACTTTTGTAAAAACCCTCCCATGCACGAAATTGCAACAGTGCCCATAGACAACTTTGATAAACACACCTTAAACATTTATCATAGAAAGAAAATAAAAATACATACACACGATAGTTCTTTATTACAATTTGATAAAAGAGAATTATTAATTGGCGCACCCACAGAATGTACCTTTGGATTTACGAGTGTAACTGAAATGAATCACACAGGTGCTGATGATGAATATGATGTTTACGCCTTGTTGAACAAGTCAAATATCATTACGATTAAAAAAACAAAACTCGGTACTCCGAATGTGTACGAATGGATAACAGATTCAGTTTATGTAGATGCTACAACACAAGATTTTATAATCAATTACTAGTTTCTATTCGCACGATTTCATGGGTGAAATAATTGTAATTTCTACTGTATTATTTTTTCAATTTTAAGTCGAATTCGAATCTATTTTTTAGAACCCATTTGTTCTTTTAGTTTGATTATATTTTTATCTAGTATGGTATTTTGAACTCCATCATATACACTTTTCCATACCAAATTAAAAAATGATTTATTCAAATCTCTCTTGTATGCTAAATTGCTGTTTCTTACTACACCATCCTTAGGATTTGAATTTTTAACAAAGTAATTATTGATTTTGCTTTTAAACTTTTTTCTTTCAAGTATTTTTGTTTCTGAATTTAATTTAAATGTTTCCAATTTCAAATCATTATAAAGCATAGTAAGCTTTCCTGTCGAAGATAGATCATCACCCCTAATTGAGAAAGTTAAAAGATTAAGCCTACCGCTCAAGGTGGTCACGGCCAAAGGTTTAGTCAAAGGATTAAAATCCTCAAAATTCATGTTTTTTATTTCTCCATCCATTTCAAACTTCCCGTTCGGGGCGTTCAAATCTAATCGCCAAACTGTAGTACATGCTGCCTTGCCTAACAAATTTCCACTACCTTGCAATACGCATATTGGGTTTTTATTTATTATGGATTGAATATTGGTTACATTGTTGACCGTTCCTTGAACATTCGTAAAAGTAAGGTTTCCAACTTGTTTTGTTTCATTGGCGCGTTCACGATATGAAATATATGAATTTTCAATTTTCAATTTTTTTATGGCTATAGGCATATCCAACCGTGTTAATAATTGGTGAGGATATTTCCCTACTTTACTAGCTGGATTAATGGGTAATCGACGATCATTGTACACTTTTAAATCAAGGTTTAAGCTAGCCTGGTCAACCAATAGTATGGACTCATTTATAAATTTATTTATATTAAATCCGGTCAATTGTATAGTCTTCATCTCGATATTATAATAGTCTGTTTGCACAGGTGAACTGCGTTCAAATTGCTCTTCAGTCATTGTTGGTTTAACAGACAATTTAGAAATAGAAGCTGTTAATTTTTCCTTGTTAATGACTATTCCATTCACAGCTATTTTGTACTTATTATCTTTAGTGGATAACGTAAATCCATCGACACCAATTTGCCATTTTGCATTATCTACTAGCTGCCTCAACGATTTACGTTCTGTTAAGTTGACCGATTTGGTTAGATCAAATGTAAATCCTTCTACACGCATGGGTGTTTTGTTAGGCTCTAACTTTGATCGTAACACCAATACAGACTTGCCAATAATCAAACCGCCTATTTTTATCTCATCAAAAAAATCTTCTGGAAAATCAAAATTTGATTGTTGTTTTTCATTTGATTTTATATCTTTTTTATTATTTAAAAAAAGTGTTAGTGTTCCACCTTCTGTGCTGACATTCCCTATTTCTAAAGTTTGCTCTGTTACAAATTTTTGTACGTTGATTTCTTCTAATTTTAATTTATTGAGACGTAGTCGTTCTTCATTTTTACCCTCTTCAATTGTTTTAATAGTTTTGATTTGAACCAATTTTTCAAATGCATTATATGTAACACCCTCAATGAGAATTGAACTTTTTTTGTTAGGTTGATTTATATATATTCGTTTTGCATCTGCTTTCATATTCTGAACAAAATAACTGATCACATTGGTATAATCCTTAGTACTATCTACCGATACATTATTTAGTTCTACATTAGCTTCATTGATTTCTGTATTCATTTCGCCCTTTGTGTTTAAGCTTTGAAATACTGCATTTTTAATTTCAATTCGCTTAGTCTTTATCGAGGTATAATCTCCCAATATTTTTTGAAACAACGCTAGTGTATCTTCTCTGTTGAACAACTTACTACCCGTATTTCGAATAGTTATATGGGGTTCATTTATAATAATAAAATCAGCATGTAATTTTTTTTCATTTATAGTTAAAGGTATATCTACACCATTCACCAAAATTGATTTTACAAAAACATTTACCAATACACTCGGAAGACTATCTTTTTCTTTAAGACTGTTTTGTTTTGTGGAATCTATTTGCAAATAGATATTTTCAAAATAGGCTTCACCTTTTATTTCATCAATCATAGAGCTATCAAATCTCAAATAATATAAGCTATCGGTTTGTTGGCTTACATTGCTTAAGATAAGTTCTTTAACAATTGCATTCTTATTGCTTTGCCAAAAATAATAACCCAGGCCTGCCAATGCTGCGACTACGATAAGAACAATTGAAATTCGTTTCATTTTTTTGGTTTGATTTGATGAATAGTCTATTTTAAATCTTTCAAAAGATCAATAATGGCGATTTTGAATATTTAATTTAGTAATTGTTTCTTGATAAATAAACTTGAGCTTAATGAAACTGGGTAATCTATAATCTACAGAACCTAATGTAAAAGAAGTCTGAAGTTTTTTTGATAAAAATTGTTGAACCGTTTCTGTAAGTTTCTTTTTGCCATAGTTTGTATTGATGAAAATATAAACGCCACTTAAAAGTACAAGCAAAACCAAAAAAACATAAATGAATGTTTTTTTGAGAATCTGTGCTATTCGTATAACGTTTTTATTGTTCAAGGATAGGAATATTTTAAGTCGCCTCTTCTGTTTCTGTTGCCATTTCATCTGCATTAGCAACACCAAACTCGTCTGTAAATACTTTTACCAATAATATAAACATGGACAATAACAAAGGGCCGAAAATGATTCCTATAAATCCAAATAAACTTATACCTATAATTACGCCAAAAATTGTGATCAAAGGATGTATATCAGCGAGTTTTTTTGCAAAAGAAATCGGGCAATATTGTCTACCGAACCTATAATTATAAAACCCCATAAAGCAACACCCAATGCTTGTCCTGAATTTCCTTGAGACATTAAATACAATGCTAAAGGCCCCCATACCAAAGTAGGACCGACCATTGGTATGACTGAACATATCGCAGTAAGTATCCCCATTAAAACAAAACCTTGGACTCCAAAAATGATATAACCTATCATACCTACTACGCCTTGAATAATGGCGACAATAGGGATACCCAAAGCATTACTATACACTAAACTTTTGAACTCAGAAATAAACCAATCAGCGTTTTGATTTTTAAGAGGCATGTGTTTTTTAATCCAGAGTTCTATTTCAAGATTATTAATTAGCATAAAATACAAGGTGATATACATTAAGACCAAGCTTAAAAGCCCATTTAAAGTTCCTCCTATTGTATTCTGTGCAAACGGTACTATTTGATTTGTTATTTTTTCTACATTACTTTTATTCAGTATATCTATATTAAAATTCGTAGTTAAATATGCATTGATTTGTGCAAATGCGTTTTTGATTGTTTCGGGATTTTGTATATACGGCATGATTTTATTGACGGCAACTGATATCAGCCATACAGTAGGTAAAACAGCAATAATCAATGAAAGAATAGTGAGTATCAATGCTCCTAGCCACTTTTTCATTTTCCAACGTATGGACATTTTCATCATCCACTTTCGCATGATAATGTACAATGTGATTGAACCCAAAAATGCGGTTAGCATGAAATAAAGTTCTTTAAAAATAATGATTCCTAAAATCAAGACTAAAGCTAAAAAAAGAACTTGACGAATTTTGTTAGGATGGATTTGATGTAACATTCTAGTTATATTTTGAATGAAAATCAAAACATCATACTAGTTTTAAATGTATACTTTTCATCTTTTACAAAATTATCCAATGAAGTGAAATAGGAATTATATAATTTTTAGTTTTAGTTATAACATTTTTATATTTTAATGTAATTCACCAAAAACAAATTAGTTTTGAGACAAAACAGAATTTAGGTACCTATGCGAGTTCAATTCATAATCTTGAAAGAATTATTACATGACACCTTTTATTCTTTTGGCCAAGATAAGATAATGAAGTTAAGTGCTGCATTAGCATATTATACAATTTTCTCTATGGCTCCTTTACTTATTGTCATTATTTCATTGGCTTCAATCTTCTTTTCTAGAGAAGCTATTGAGGGAGAAGTTTATAGCGCACTGATTAATTTTATAGGTAGTGACTCTGCCATTCAAGTTCAAAACTTAATTAAGAATACTGCATTGGAAAACAAAAGCACAATTGCACTGATTATCAGCATCGGTGTATTACTACTTGGTGCTACTAGTATATTTAGTGAAATTCAAGACTCTATCAACATCATTTGGGGATTAAAAGCTAAACCAAAAAAGAATTGGATCAAATATCTTCAAAACCGATTTTTATCATTTTCAGTCATTGTAAGTCTTGGATTCCTATTACTTGTTTCTTTAATCATATCTTCTGTATTTGAAATTATCAGTAAAAATTTAAGTGCTTCATTTCCCGAGACAACTATTATTGTATTTTATGCCATAAATCTTCTTTTACCGACTGTGATTAGTACGATTGTAATCGGTACCATTTTTAAAGTATTGCCAGACGCTAAGATTGCTTGGAAAGATATTATGGCGGGGTCTATAGTTACAGCAGTATTATTTTTGTTTGGGAAATTTGCTATTTCGTTTTACATTTCACAAACCAATATTGGAAGTGCATTTGGCGCAGCTGGATCATTGATAGTACTATTGGTGTGGGCTTACTATTCAGCTGTAATACTATATTTAGGTGCTGAGTTTACCAAAGTATTCGCTATAAAATTTGGAAATAAAATTTTACCTAATAACTATGCTGTGAAAATAGAACAAGTTGAAGTTGAAGTAGGAACTGGTGCAATAACATAGGTCTTAGTCATCAATTTTTATACATTTTATAGCTCATAATTCAACTTAAAATTAAAAGTGTAGATTTGCAGCCATGAAAAAAACAGTTCTCATTACAGGAAGCACAAGTGGTATTGGTAAGGGCATTGCGATTGGTTTTGCTACCTTAGGGTACAACATCATTTTTAATGGTTTAGAATTTAATGGAGCGGACATTGCAAAGGAAATTGCAGAAACCCATAAAGTTGATTATCAATTTTCTCCAGCTAATATGCTTGATCCTGAAGCTTTGCGTACAATGGTTGCAGAAGGTATTGCGCGTTTTGGTCGTATTGATATTTTAATCAACAATGCAGGGATACAATTTGTATCGCCTATTGAAACATTTCCTGAAGAAAAATGGAATGCTATATTAGGCATTAATCTTACAGCACCTTTTTTGCTAACTAAAGCTGTTTGGCCTAGTATGAAACAACATCAATTTGGTCGAATTATTAATATTTCCTCCGCACATGGTTTGGTAGCTTCCGAATTTAAAAGTGCTTATGTGGCATCCAAACATGGCATTAATGGATTTACTAAAACGATTGCGCTTGAAGGCGCACCTTTTAATATTACCTGCAATTCAGTTTGTCCTGGCTATGTTCATACGCCAATTATAGATAATCAAATAGCTGATCAAATGAAGGCTAATTCGATGAGCGCTGATGAGGTTATTAAAAAAGTTATGTTGGCCAAACAAGCTATTAAAGAATTTATTCCAGTTGAGTTAATAGTTAAATCAGTATTGTTTTTAGCTTCAGACGATGCAAGAGCTATAACAGGTATATCATTGCCTGTTGAAGGTGGTTGGACTGCGCAATAATAAAATAAAAAGATACATATGAATACAGCATTTAGCAATAATTACTTTGATGTCAATGGCATCAAAATGCATTATATTGAATACAAAAACGATAAGCCAAAAATCTTATTGATGCATGGTCTTACCGCAAATGCACACGCATTTGAAGGCCTCATTCGAGCTGGATTAACCAATCATTTTCATGTCTTTAGTATCGATTTCAGAGGGCGAGGTTTAAGTTCAAAAGTAGCCTTCAAGTATAGTATTAAAAACCATGGAGAAGATGTGATAGCTATGCTTGACCTGTTAAATATTGAGTCCATCATACTGTGTGGTCACTCTTTTGGAGGACTGATGGCTTCGTACTTAGCCTATCATTATCCTAAACGTGTGTCAGAAGTAATTATACTCGATGCAGCTCCAGAAATGAATCCAAATGCAGCCCAAATGTTAGGACCTGCATTGAGTAGAATTGATAATCGATTTGTAAATTTTGAGGCCTACTTAGAAACAGTTCAAAAAGCACCTTACAATACATTATGGGACGATGCTATGACGGTTTATTACAAGTCAGATGTTGCTACAGCTGAAGATGGTAGTGTAGAACCAATTAGCAATTTGACTGACATTATTCAGATAGCAACTGCAGTTTCTAAAGAGAATTGGACATTATACTTTACTGCTTTAAATCAGCGCGCATTACTTATAGTTGCGTTGGACAATTATACTTTGAACCAACCATTGTTGCCTTGTGGTAAAGCAAAAAAAATTGTGTCACAAATGAAACATGTTTCTTACATCGAAGTCAATGGAAATCACCAAACGATGTTGTATGGACAGTATGCAACCAAGCTTGTTCAATCCATTTGTAATTTTATTTTTTAAAACTCATCCCAACCGATTTGGTCTACTCGGCCATCGTTGATGTAAAATAGTCCCGCGTTAGGTTTTTCTTCCAATACCTTAGCATTGGGTCTCAATATCCCTGTAAACTCAAATCCCAATTTCTTTTTGTACCGATCTATATACGTAATTAAAATCCCTGCGTTCCCTTTCACATCTTCAAAAGCGACATAATTATTGGGCATGTCGGTGGGTCTATAACCCTTAGGCATATAAGCAATTTTACAAACATTCATACGTTCTTTTACACTTGTATCTGTCTTGGTTTGATGAGGCAACGATTTGATTTGCGAAAAATCATTGAACTGAATCCAAATCACAGATTGATCTTCTGCTTCAAAAAACAAGTCCAATACATCGGCTGTCTTGATATAAACCGGTTTACTAATTTGTTGAGATTCATACAACCTACTATTTAATTTGCAAGATAAAGAACCCTCAGGCATCATATTGCCGTGAGCCTTGACATAAGAACCACCATACACTGGTTTGCCACTTATGCAACGCAATACTTCACCGCGGTCGGGCTGATAATCTTTGCATTGCAAACTGATGGATACATTCTCTTTTTCGCCTGCTACGGGTACTGAAGTGGCTGATTTGGAGGATATGATATTTTTTACTTCTACTTTTTGGCCATCATCCATATAGTACGACTTACCAGATTCTATTCGGCCACTTAAAATAGTACCGCTGACTGAGTACATTCCGCTATTTTGGACCTCCATAGCATAATCTATTTTAAGCTCAAATGCATATTGTGCCTGAAGCTCATGGGCAGAAAAAACAAACAATGCAATCAATAAAAAGCGAAATTTAAATAATAGAGTCATCATAATGGATTTGAAAAATACAACCTTTTTTCCATTTCATTCAACTATTCCCCCTTATTTTTGCTGCTATGAATTTAATTGCTGAAATCGAGTTTCAAGAAAAGTGGCATAATGTAGAACGTTATTTTATCGAACGTTTTGGAAAAAAACCTGATTTAGAAGCTATTTTATATCTTATTGGCATCAACGAATTGGGCGATGTACCTACAAAAGATTTTACAAAAGAACAAAAACAAGACCTCATGCATATTGCTACATGTGCTTTGTTGGCTCAAAGTGGATATTACGAATATGATGGTCATGATGGTGATGGATGGCCACATTACAAACTTGTCGAAAATCCTCCAACAGAATCTTTGCAAAAGCAAGAATTAATGTTGAAACAACATATTATTGCTTATTTTGAAGATGAAGAATAAGTAGTTTGAGTTTTATCATCCATTATTTTATTCTCCATTACATATAGACTATTCCATTGTGCTATCGCATTGAAAGAAACAAGAATAGAACATAGCAGTACGAGTAGTGTTTTGTGTATAAATAAATTGTTTGACTGATTTAAATCAAACACAAAGAAACTCCCAAAATAAAAAACGGGTATACCCACTTTTTGGTGTTTTAAGAATTGATAGAAATTTAAGTCCCATTATTTCAGGACTAGACGGTTTCTAATAAAAAAAAGCCGCCAGATTTCTCAAGTGGCTTTTGTCGGGAGGATGGCGCTTCGAGTGCCACGACCCTCACGCCCTAAAGCGTGATATTCTAACGAGCTGAACTATCAGCGTCTTCAATAAATCGTTTTGCTCCGCGAGATTTTATCTTTTTCTCTAATTGCATTGCTTCTCCTCTAGTTTCTAATTCTTTTCTCCATACTATTATCCAAGGTATGCCATTTTTTATAGATGTAGTTTCTCCTGAATTATGCTCAGGCATTCGATTTTCTATATCTTGTGTTTGACCTGTAAAATATTTTTGAGTTGTTTCCGAATAAAGAATATAAACAATAAACATAAAATTATAGGGTTTTATTAAAACAAAAAAACCACATTATTTCTAATGTGGTTTTTTAAAGTCGGGAGGACAGGATTCTGAACTGCTGACCACTGTGTCCAAACAGAAAAACTCTGAAATCCTCTACTATCTTGACTTATAGGATTAAATCCCCTAGTTTTTTGCCAATAAAAATACATAATAAGTAAATGAATTTGGCAATAGGTGTTTAAATTAGTGTCAGGATAAGTAACATTGTTGGATATCCAATTGGTTATTTTCAATGGTTTGATTTAAGAGTAACCATGTCAAAATAAGTCTGTCAGTAAACTAACAGCAAAGAAAATATAGCATAACTCATTTTAGGTGCATTTTTACTAACATTGTAGAATAATAGTATAGGATTATACCATTACATCATATTCTACTATGGTATAATATAACCTAATAACATCACTATCCTTATCATAGTAACAATACAGTATTTCTGTATTAGTAGCCCATTTGTGATAATTGTTTTGACAAGTAGGATTTTGTCCTATTAGTTCAGTTAGTTTATCTAGTAAAGGCTTGAAATAAATATTGTTATGATTTAAGGTAATCAATGAAGCCACAAGATTATTGCAAACAAAGTATAGGAACACATCTTTAATCTGATAGCCTAATAAACTACTAGGTGGAATTAGATGTTTATACATATCTGCTTTATCTTCTGAATGTTTAAATTGTAGGTTATTAAAGTCATTTAATACCTGTGAAAATTGGTATGGTAAAAATTTGAAAATCATGTTTGTAATTTGAGGTGAATAAAAAAAGCTACCCTTTTGGAGTAGCTTAAAAATTTAGATTGCTTTTTATGATTAGTCTTTATTTTGGTTTTGAAAACCATCAAAAACCCATATAACTAATCTAACAATTCCCCAATAGCATAAAAAAACTATTAAAGAAATTAGTATAAAAGCAAATATATTGGCATTGCCTAATTCTGAATTATATGAAAGAAAACAAGAGCAAAATATCCCAACTAAAATAAGAATTCTAAATATTCCCAAATTCATTTTATTTTTAAAGAAATCATAGAAATTTCTTGCAAATGAAAATTTGCTTTTAAGGGTGTCTTTGAATTTAGATTTATATCTTGTAACAATGAAAACAGTTAATACTAATGCTATTATTGACCCAACTATTTTAACTAGTTGCATTTTTTTCTCTTGAGCAATTAGACCATTGATTTTATCAGTTTCATCATCTAATGGGTTTGGATTGGTAATATTATCATACTTTTCTTCATTAGGATTAAATTTATTATGAGTACCTCCAGTATAAGTTTCTTCATCTTTTTTAAGAGTTCTACTTACTGTTTTAAAACCTGGTAGATTATTAAATCCTGACTCTTTTGATAATCCTGAATTGGGGTCAATTTGTTCTTTCTTTGCTTTTTGACTTATTTCATTTTCATGTTCTGCTACCTGTTCAAAAAGAGATTTTTTATTAGACTTGATTCTGACTTTAAGTTCTCCATTGTAGTTTGTAAATTCCTTTACCTTACCATTGACAAATTCAACTATACCTTCATCATAGTACCATGTTTCTTTGTTTAAAATATCTATGTCAGAAATTCTTTTAGGCTGTCCTTGAATCTCTAATACTTCATCCTTATTAGAACCAATTAAAAAATAGTCCCTACTATGTTTGTTTCTGTTATATGAATCATTGTTTTGAGAATAGCAATTAATACTAAATACTAATATCATTAGTGCATTAAATAATATGTGTTTATTCATTTTAATATGAATGTTTTTAAAGTTAAAAAATAATGTGTCTTACATGACAACAACAAAAATACAGATAAAACTGAATTTTAGTGTCATATATGACATATAGATGAATGAGGAAGAATTACTTTGGAAGTTAGGGCAAAGAATAAAGCACTTGAGGGAATCTAAAAAGATTACCCAAGAAACTATTGCCTTTAACCTTGATACTGACAGAGCCAACATAAGTAGGCTTGAAAGTGGTAGAGTAAATCCTAAATTCACTACATTGGTGAATGTGGCTAAAGAATTGGAAGTGAGCCTACAAAAACTAATAGATATTGAATATGATTAGTTTTGGCTTTAGCTAAAAGAAAAAGCTATTTACTATTATATGCCTACTTCCCTTCTATTTGAAATCAAACTAAAATCTTAAAGTATAGCCACTCTTAAACTTACATAGTTTTAAAAATCCCAGTATTGTCCCTACAACTATAAGAGTAAAAGGACAATACTGGGAAAAGTGGATATATAAGGACATCAGCTAAACCATAATAGATTTACCAATGGAATTTTAGTTTATAAAAAGTAAACTGCCCAAAGTTTACACCTTAACTAATAAAATAAAGTATATACTCTGGACAGTTTTGTTTTAGATAGTAGGTTCTAGAATTTCATGTTTACCATTTTTGGATGGTGTATAAAATTCCTTGAACTCACTCATTGGGTTTTCATCAGCACTATACTCATATCTATGTGTAAGTGTCATTACTTCCCCTGTTGCAGGATTGGCATACTCATAGGGTTTGCACTCTACTTTAGTAATTTTGCCTGGCAATTCTGTACCTACTAATCTTTTACAGGTTAATTCTGAAAAAGTAGTAGAAAGGTTACATTTTTTTACAGTTGCATAAGTGTTTCCTGTGGTTTCACTTTTTACAAACTCTACTTCACCTTCAAGGTTTAGTATGAAGAATTGTTTACCATCTTCTGTGGTTCTTGTTTGGTAGTTAACTACTTGTACCATGATTAAATCTTTTGTTTTGAGGGTTAAAAAATTGAATGAATTTATTGGCATGGGGGTGTTCCCTGCCAAAGATTAATAGGGGTGGTGAGGGTGAGGTCCTGTACTCATTTGTGCAGGCTTGGGAAAAATGGGGGGGGGTATTTTTTTAGAAAAAAAATATTTTCAGAGAGTTGTTACTGATTTTTTAAAGAAAAAAATTCATCCAATAACCAACTGTAATTTTCCATCTTTGGGGCTTAACTGTATTGAAAGTTCTGTATCTCCAAATATCCATGTTCTTCCAGTCCAATTACCATTTTGTATTACATTACATTCGATTTCCCAATTAAAATGACCTAAAGTATTTGAACTAATACCCAATAAATCAACTACTTTGTTTGTTATTTCTTGGACTATTTTATAGGGTAATGTATTTAAGTATGTTTTATAATTATGCCTAAACACAACATACTCTTTTCCTCCCTCCTTTATGAGTAAAATTCTATTAAAATAATTCAAGTACTTCATACTTGTTTGAAATTCTGTTACCCCAGAATTTCCTTCTTGAGTTTTTAATACAAGTCCTGTTTTTAAATCATTTTTTAACCTAAACATAAAATCTGATAGGCTATTCAACTTTTCCAATTCAAATGAATATGTTAGGTTGATAAACTCTTCCATACTATAAACTTGTGTACTAATATCAAATAGTTTATATAATAATTTTGATTTAGCTCTGAAATGGCTATCATCTGAAACAACAATTTCACAATGACCTGCATAAAAACTATGCTGTGCATCATGTAACATATTTCTTGCTATAATAGCTTTCTCTTTTTCTATTCCCCACATATCTAACATTAAATATGATTGGTAATGTAAATCAAATTTGGTTGGTTCTTTTTCCTTGTTTCTCTGTTGCCATTGTTCTTTTACATATTCAAGTAAATTGGCTCTAACAAATTTGTCTTTCTCAATATCATTGCTACTCAAGTTTAAACTGGATAGCTCCTTAATAAATTTAGTAACTTTTGTATCATCTATTTGTTCAATGTCTTTGGCTTTTTCTATACCACTTGTAACAACATTTCTTAATTTTTTGTAGTATCCTTTTTCTTCTTGAAATTTTTTGGAAAAACTTGTAAATCCTTCAACTAAATCTTTCAAGTTACCACCATTCATAAACCCCAAAATATCTTTCATTTTTTGGAAATCTTCATTGCTTTTAACATCATCAGAAACTAAATCATCTAAACTAGGAAACTTTAAATTCTCTAGTAGTTCTTTTTGAGTTTTCAACTTTAGAAATTCTTCACTGTCCATACTATCTTCAAATGAAGAAATGTCAAATAAATTTGAAAAGTCTAGTTCATTTTCATCTTCCCAATATGGCTCAAATTTTTCTTCAGGATAAGCAAGTTGATAATTAGTTATATTTTCTTTTTCATTGAATACTAAATAATTGTCATTACAAAATTCAGCTCTCAATTTTAAATCCTCTATTAGACGTTCTTGATTTCCACTTTTATCACTTGACAAATCCAACATGTGGGCATGGGAATAAAAGATTAAAAGATTATTCTTCTCCCTTGTCAATAAAGAGAATAATTTATTTACTGTTTCAATTTTTTGAATACCAGCTTCCCCTTTGAATTTATCAAGATTCCCCTTATTTTTAATATAAGAATAAATTTGATGGTCTAAATAAACTGTTGTCATTTCACAATAAAACTAGGTTGATTTGTTATTCATTCTTTTGTTTCTCTAACCAGTCTAGTAATAATCCAACTCCAACAGTTAACAGCCCTGCACCTAAAAGATTTTTACTTTTACTGACACCACCTGCAATAGTTAATCCAGTACCTAATAACATTAAGCCATTAGCAGCATCTTGTACTTGCATGCTTCCAAATTTACCTGTTCTAATGTATGTCTTATAATCTTCACAATTATTTGAAATTAAATCATAATCTTTTCTTCCAACCAATTGTAATGCCCTTTCAACCCCTTCTTCTCTTTGGTATTTGTTGCCATCAAAATAATCAATTTTAAAAGGCTCAAGTACCTCAGTAAATTTATTAATTTCTTCTTTTGTAAGAACTCTAGTTCCTTTTGTGTAATTAGCTACAAAAACAGGCTCATTACTATGTGGATGATAACCTAGAAATGTTACATAATGGTCTAACATTCCAAAATACTTTTTCTTCATTACAATTGCATCTATGGCTTTTAATGAATAATACTGGATAAACTGGTTTACTGTCATTTTAAATAAATTTTGAATACAAATGTACTAATGGGTTTATGGCTTTTAGAGAATTGTAACATGAGGGACAACTTTAGGGCAACTTTTCTATACCCACATTTTTTAAAACTATTTCAATAGACTTGTTGATATCATTGAATTTAGTTTTGTTTTTTGTAATTGTAAATTTGAATTGTTTGGGTTCTTTATTAATCAATAAATTATTTTCAAGGTCAACAAATCTTGATTTGATTGGAAGGAATTTTCCTGTTCCTATTGAACAGATTACTTTATATTCTATTAGTTTATCAAATAACATAAACATCAAATCAATGTATCCTTTATTTATTTCTATGTAGTAATCTTCTTTAGGTCTACTAAATA
>Ga0247831_1001865_pt1 | contig 36831 bp, 31 predicted proteins | sample LaCruzMarch2015__9_FD_192406 | JGI IMG/M metagenome (GOLD analysis project Ga0247831, IMG submission 192406) | Freshwater microbial communities from meromictic Lake La Cruz, Castile-La Mancha, Spain - LaCruzMarch2015_1m | ecosystem: Environmental > Aquatic > Freshwater > Lake | place: Spain...
TCCATTAGCACCCGCTGCGATCCGCGGGTTATTTGAGTCGCTTGGTCCAGAAGGTTCTCTAGATGCAGATCGATCTGAAGAAGGGGAACTGGCGATTCAGCAAAAGGTTCAAAAGCTCGAAGACCTTTATGCCGGCCGGCTTCCCGCCGAGTGGAAAGATCCGCAGAAATTGGAGTCGCTTGTTCGTGCCACCTTAGCTCGCGCTCAGTCTAGAGCAGAGCCCATGTTTGAACTTTCATTGCAGTTAGCGGAATTGTTGGATACGGTCGGTGAGACACAATTGGCCTTAGAAACAATCGGCCTGAATCCTTACGGCAAACAAGTCGTGTTGGCGAAAGCCAAATACTTGGCGAGATTGGGCTTGCATGGATTGGCCGCCGATATGTTGCTTCAAGAGTTTCGTCAGGATGCGACGGATGTTAGTCTGTTTTTGCAATGTTCAGAACAACTGGAACGTGCAGGTCGCTTTAGCGAATTAGATCGTGTACGTGCACAAGCTTTGTCATCCGTAGAAAACAGACGTCGCGACATGTCGGACCAATCAATCTACACCGCGCCCGTTCGACGCGAAGTGCAAGTGATCTTGGAACAAGCTTGGCTACGCAGCGACGACCCGGATATCGGATGGGTCTTGCAGTCGCAGTACCGTTCGGCAGCCAAGGATGACGACAGCTTGACCAAGAAATCAGCGGACCTTGCTAGGATTAAAACGTTAGAACGTATCAAGTACATTTGGCCGAGCGGTCGCGCTGACTTTCTGCGGCTTCAATTCATATTCATGCAATGCATGGATTCCTTGATTGTGGAAGCGATTGAGAACAAAAATGTTGAATTAGCGGACTCGCTGATACGCGTAGCACACCGGTGCGTGCCGACGGACATAGAATTCCCGATTTTGTTTGTTCCCAAGGCTGACAAGTATCTAGGTTCGGAAATTGCCGACCGTTGGTTCAACCTGTTTTACGAGCCAATGCTGCGCCATCTCGAAGAATTCCCCGACGATCATTTGGTTGGCAATAACACCGCTTGGCTTGCAGCTTCTTGCAATCGCAATCTGGAAAAAGCAAAGCAGCTTTCCGAAAAGGTGACGGCGACCGAGCCGACATCGACCTATTTGGATACGCTTGCCGAAGTAGAGTATCGACTTGGCAACGTGGACCGAGCGATTGAGTTATCGGAACGATGCCGAATCTTAGAACCGAAATCTCAGCATCATCGTGATCAGTTGAAACGCTTCCATGAACGTCAGCCTTGAGCGGGCTTTCGATGCAAATTGGCTTAAGAATCACCGGCGTTTAACAACTAAACACAGAGGCGATCTCTAGAATTTTGGCTTTTAGAAAAGCGTAGATTCGACGAGCCGCGAACGAGTTCGTTCGAGGTTTCTGCGTTCCGTTTTTTCGACTACACTAGGAGGGTCACGATTCGATCCTTTGCTATAATCCGGTCGAATGCCCCCCTCCCTTCATCCTACCTCTCAAAGTGGACGAGATTCTCATGCGGCGATCTTTTTTTGCTGGCCTATTTCGCACCTGTCTTCTTTTTGGATCTTTGGTTTGCATGACGAGTCCATCGACTTTGTTAGCACAGACTTTTTTCATTGGGGGCTATGGACCTGGAGTTTTCGGTAGCACGCTCAGTGACGACGGCAAGATGACCGAGCCCAAGTTGTTGGCAGAACAAGGTCTACCAGCCTTCTTTGCGTTTCATCCCAAATTGAATGTTTTGTATGTGGTAACAGAAAGCTCCAGGAAGGATCCTAAGAATCCCTCGATGGTTGCTGCGTACAATGTCGAGCGAATCAGCGACTCACCAAGCGGACTCCCTAAATTAACTCGGATCAATTCGCAGACCATCGATGGCGATGCATCGTGCCATGTTGCCGTCGATGCTTCTGGAAAATTCTTGGCAGTCGCGAATTACACCAGCGGTTCTGTCTGCTTGTTCCCTGTCGCGGAAAACGGTTCGGTGCAACCCGTTGCAATCAAGATCGACCACAGTGGTGCAGAAGGACCTAATAAATCGAGACAAAAAGAGGCACACGCGCATTGCGTGGTTTGGGAACCAAACAACCGATTTCTTTTGGTTGCCGACTTAGGGTTGGACAAGGTCTTTGTTTATGAGCTCGACGCAGCCAAGGGTGTTATTGTTCCTGCCAAAAATGGAACATTCTCTTTGGCACCTGGGAGTGGACCTCGACATCTTTCTTTCCATCCCAACGGCAAATGGTTCTACATTATCAATGAATTGAACATGACCATGACAGTTGCCGCATGGGATGGTGCCCAGGGCAAGCTTACCGAACTGCAAACGATAAGCACGCTTCCAGCGGATGCGAAAGGGGATAACTTTTCGACCGCCGAAGTTTTGGTTCATCCAAGTGGGCGATTTGTGTATGGTAGCAACCGTGGACATCACACCATTGCAAGTTTCCAAGTGGACCAGTCGACTGGCAAGTTAACTTCCACAGGGCATGCATCAACGCAAGGCAAGACACCCCGCAATTTCCGGCTTTCACCGAGCGGCGCATTTCTATTGGCAGAGAATCAGGACAGCAATACTATTTTTTCTTTCCGCGTCGATTCGAAGAATGGCACTTTGGAGCCCACCGGATTCTCGATCAATGCGCCCTCGCCTGCTTGCATCAAATTCTTGGATCGCTAACAAAAATTGAATGGATGCCATCATGAGGACTTTCGTTGCGCGGTTGTTTCCCTTGGTTTTCAGCTTGAGCCTGCTGGTTCATACGAGTTTTGGTTATTCGGATGAATCCAAGGCGTTGCCAGGCAAAGTCGAATTCAATCGCGATATTCGCCCGATTCTGTCCGACAGGTGCTTTGCTTGTCATGGGCCTGACAAGAACACTCGAGAAGCGGATGTTCGGTTTGACACTCAAGAAGGGCTACATGGGAATAGCGATAAGCCCGGTCCTGTGATTCCGGGCAATCCGAGCGAAAGCGAGATGATTCGCCGTATTGAATCGACGGAAGCGGAGATACAAATGCCCCCACCCGAGTTTGCTAAAGAAGTGAGCCCGTACGAGCGGCAGCTTCTTCGCAAATGGATCGAGCAAGGGGCACCCTTTGAAGGGCATTGGGCATTCCAGCCCATTCGGCTAACGCCCCCATCGACAACCGATGGAAAGCCAGTGGAACGTTCGGTAGCTGCATCTATCGATGCGTACGTCAGGGCTGCGTTGCCACAAGCTGGTTTGACTCCGTCTGCGATCGCTGATCCAAGGACATTGGCTCGTCGCGTCGCGTTTGACCTAACCGGGCTTCCAGCGAAAGCAGACTTTGTGGAGCGGCTTGTGCAAGACCCAAGCGACGCGAACTACGAACGCTTAGTTCAAGAGCTGATCGATTCGCCACAATTTGGAGAGAGACTCGCGGTATGGTGGCTTGATTTGGTCAGGTATGCGGACAGTGTAGGTTACCATGGCGACCAGGTCGTTTCGGTCACTCCCTTTCGTGACTATGTTGTCCATTCTTTCAATAACAACAAGCCCTTTGATCAGTTTACGATGGAGCAACTGGCTGGGGACTTGATGGAAAACGCGACTTTGGAACAGCAAATTGCTTCGGGCTACAATCGGTTGGGGATGATGAGTGCCGAAGGAGGGGCTCAACCTAAAGAGTACCTGTCCAAATACATCTCGGAACGTGTTCGCAATGTCAGTGGAGCGTGGCTTGGAGTTACCTTCGGTTGCTGCGAATGCCACGATCATAAGTTTGATCCTTTCCGAGCGAAGGACTTTTATCAATTGGAAGCGTTCTTTGCAGACATCCAAGAGAAGGGAGTCTACGACGCGGGTAGCAAGATTGAACCGTGGGGACCGGACATCGCTGTCCCGACGATGACTCAAAAGCAGCAAGTAGAAGATTTGACGGCCCGAATGGAAGCCATCAAAAAGCTTCTGGCTACCCCAAGTGAACAACTCTCGCAATCGCAAAGAGTGTGGGAGTCCGGCATGGAAAAATGGACAACGCTGCGACCGATGGATTCGCGTTCGAGCCAAGGTGCTTCGCTAACCACACTGGATGATGGTTCGATTTTAGTCAGCGGGAACAATCCCGATACCGACGAGTACTCCCTTGTCTTTCAAGAACTTCCGGCTGAAATTTCCGCGATCCGCATTGAAGTCTTGCCCGATAGCTCATTCCCGAACCAAGGGCCCGGTCGAGCTGGAAACGGTAATTTTGTTTTGACTGAATTGGAAGCGTATTGGCTTTCCGAAGGTCCCAATCAATCCAGCACAGATCCAACCGCTCAGGCGATTCCGATTCAAAATGCGGTTGCAAGCTACGAACAAACCGGAGCGGCCGATGGAAATCCCTACGGGAAGTGGTCGGTTGCAGGCGCCTTCGATCGCGATGTGAAAGGTGCGAAGTGGGGTTGGGCAATTATGGAACAAGCGGGGAAACCCAACTACGCGATTTTTGAACTTGCCAACGACGTCACAGTGCGAAAAGACCGCAAGATGAAGCTGGTTTTGAAGCAGAACTTGGATAACCCTAAGCACACCTTAGGGCGATTTCGAATCAGCGTTGCGAAAACAAAGCAGCCTATTTCGTCGGCCAGCGTCATTCCTCCAGAAATCGAATCCATCCTTTCCGCTTCCGAAACGGATCGATCGCCGGGTCAGACCGAAACCCTTGGTACCTATTTCCGCAAGATCGCGCCGGAGCTACAAAAGGACCGGGATGAACTGGCAAGGCTAACCACGCTGCTTACCGAATTGAATCAATTGATCCCAAGGACCTTGATTACCAAACGAGTCGAACCGCGAACGATTCGAATCTTATCGCGAGGCAATTGGATGGATGAATCGGGGGAAGTTGTGGAGCCTGCGATTCCAACAGCTCTGGGGAAGAACCCGGAATCGTCAGGCCGACTTACTCGTATGGACTTGGCCAAATGGATCGTTTCCCGGGACAACCCTTTGACCTCACGGGTGGCAGTGAATCGACTTTGGAAACTGTTCTACGGCAGTGGAATTTCGAGAAGGCTCGATGACTTAGGGGCTCAGGGCGAGTGGCCCACTCATTTGGCATTGCTCGATTTTCTGGCGCTCGAATTTATGAATTCAGGTTGGGACGTAAAGCACATCGTCAAGCAGATGGTGATCTCCGAAACTTATAAACAATCGTCCGAACCAAGCCAAGCAGCCAGAGAATCCGATCCTTACAACAAGTGGCTTTCGCATCAATCACGATGGCGATTGGATGCCGAATTTGTTCGCGACAATGCACTTGCAACCTCCGGTCTGTTGGCTCAAGCAATTGGCCATGACGTTGGAAAACCATACCAACCTAAGGGCTATTGGGACTATTTGAACTTCCCACAGCGTCAGTGGGAAAATGGAAAAGGGGATCAGCTTTATCGTCGAGGTCTGTACACGCATTGGCAGCGGCAGTACCTGCATCCTTCACTCTTGGCCTTTGACGCTCCGGGGCGGGAAGAGTGTATTGCAGAACGGACTCGGTCCAATACGCCGCTTCAAGCTTTGGTCTTGCTCAACGATCCGATCTTTATTGAAGCTGCACGGGCGATGGCCTATCAGGTGCTGAAAGGGAGCGAGTCGAAGGATGAAGCCCGCATTCAGACGTTATTCCGCGATGTTTTGTGCCGCAGTGCATCCGAAGCAGAAGTGAAAATACTAGAAACGTTGCTAGCTGGCGGCCGATCGGAATATCGAGCGGATGTCGATTCCGCGAACCGATTTCTTAGCATTGGCGATTTCAAGGGCAACGATGTCGATACGATCGAACTGGCCGCTTGGACCGGCGTCACGCGAGCCATTCTTAACCTACACGAAACCATTACTCGTAACTAGGAATTTATCATGCTGTTGCCTTCTTCGGTGGGCCGTCGATCGTTCCTGCGAGGTTCAGGATTAAGCGTCGGTTCCATGGCTTTGACAAGTCTGTTGAACCCGCCCGGGATTCAGCGTGCTGCTGCACGTGAATCGGACTTGGCCAACATGCTCGGCGCGAACGGTTCGTTGAAGCAGCTTCACCATGCCCCCAAGGCCAAGCGCATCATTTGGTTGTACATGGCCGGTGGCATGAGTCACTTGGACACCTTTGATCCAAAGCCGAAGCTGACGGAGTTGCACGGTCAGCCCATGCCCGAGTCGATGACCAAGGGGCAGCAGATTGCCCAGCTTCAAGGAGCGAAGTTGACTTGCTTTGCACCTCAGCATCCATTTCAAAAGTGGGGGCAATCGGGTCTAGAGATCGCCAACATCTGGCCCGAGCTAGCCGGCAAATGCGCGGATGATCTTTGCATGATACGCTCCATGCATACCGATGCGATCAATCACGATCCTGCGCACACGTTCATGAACACCGGTTCGATGAATTCAGGAAGACCCGCCATGGGCTCCTGGCTTCTGTACGGTCTGGGGGCGCAGTCGCAAAATCTTCCGGGATTTGTGGTCATGGTGTCGACCGGAAAGTTTGGTCAAAGCCAACCCATCGCTGCTCGACAATGGCATTCTGGATTTTTGCCTAGCAAGTTTCAAGGGGTCGAGTTTCGAAGTACGGGCAGTCCGGTCCTGTACGTGGATCGACCCAATGGTATTTCGATGGCGCAACAAAAAGATTTGATCGATAGCATTGCGGCCATGAATCGAATCGAAGCAGATCGCATCCATGATCCTGAAATTGAAACGCGAATCAGCCAATACGAATTGGCGTTCCGAATGCAAACAAGCGTCCCCGAGTTGATGGACATCGCCAACGAACCGGCGCATGTGCTTGATCTGTACGGAACCAAGGGGGGCGATGGTAGCTTTGCGTCAAATTGCTTATTGGCACGAAGGTTGGCGGAACGCGGAGTTCGATTTATTCAACTGTATCATCGCGACTGGGATCACCATGGAAGCATCAAAGATCACGTCAAAGGAACAGCTGCTGAAGTAGATCGCGGCGTATCCGCGCTTTTGTTGGATCTCAAGCAGCGAGACATGCTGAAAGATACGATCGTGGTTTTTGGTTCGGAATTCGGCCGAACGCCGATGGCCCAGGGGAACGGACGCGACCACCATCTCGCTGGCTTTACGATGTGGGTTACTGGCGGTGGTTTCAAGCCAGGATTTTCTTACGGGGCAACGGACGAATTGGGCTACCATGCTGTGGAAAATCGCGTTTCTGTGCATGACCTGCATGCGACCTTGCTTCATCAATTAGGAATCGATCACATGCGTTTCAGCTACAAGTTTCAAGGGCTGGATTCTAAGCTGACTGGGGTCGAGCCTTCGCGTGTTGTCACCGAATTGTTAAGTTAGCACCGCCTTCAAGTCGCTCGCGTATCCATCGAGGAAGTTGCAAAATGCTCAAGGTCAGCAAACTGGCACCCAGCGGAACGATCATGCTCAGCCACGATCCATCGCGCAATGCGTTGTCGCGGGCTATGGTTCGTTCGCTAGCGGAAGCGTTTTCGGATTTTCATCGCGAAAAATCAGTGCGCGCAATCATACTGACCGCCTCGGGTACAACATTTTGCTCGGGAGTTGATTTGAAGGAATGGTATGACGTGTCACAAGATGCAGATCCACTGGAACAGTGGGAATGCATCGCGTCCGAGTTTTTAGAATTGATTGAAACGATGCTGCGTTTCCCCAAACCTATCATTGTCGCCCTGGATGGTGCGGTGCATGGGATGGGCTTGGCGCTGGTGCTGGCAAGCGATCTGGTGGTATCGAGTCCGAAGTCGGTTTTCTCGTCCCCCGCATCGAAACATGGATTGATATCGGGTTTGGTGGCTCCTTTACTTGCGTTTCGTTGTGGAGGGGGTGTTGCCTCGCGGATGCTGCTGGGAACAGAATCGCTCGACGCGGAAGAAGCTTATCGCGTTGGCTTGGTTCAGTACAAAGTCCAGTCCGAACAAATATGGGCGAAAGCACATGCTATCGCTTGTCAGGTGTCCGAATGCGCCCCCGAGTCGGTTCAGATGACAAAAAGGTTGCTGAACGAAATGATCGGTGAGTCTTTGCTAACAAACTTGAGTAGCGGAGCGGCCTTACTCGCAACCGTTTGCAGCACCAGCGCAAGCTTAGAAGGCCTTAAAGCGTTTCAGGAAAAGCGGAAGCCCACTTTTGAATAACCGAAGCTCTCTACCTTAAACCTCCTATCGAAATCTAATCCTCTCACATTCTCGCTATTGGACCCTTTTGATGATGGCAAAGTACTTGATTCCAGCGACATTCCTGATGTTCGCTTTGTTGACGCCTGATCTCCTTGCGCAAAAGCGATCGGAGAGCGAGCAAGCCAGCTTTTTGTTTTCCAAACCCAATTTAGCAGCTTGGTGCATTGTTCCATTCGATGCGGCCAAGCGATCCCCGGAGGAGCGGGCGGAGATGTTGCACCAGTTGGGTTTCACGCGACTTGCGTACGATTATCGCGCTGAGCACATTCCCACCTTTGAGCGTGAGATCGTCGCGCTTCGCAAACATAAGATTGAGTTGTTTGCTTGGTGGTTTCCTACCAGCTTGAACGACGAAGCAAAGATGATTTTGGAGGTGCTTCGCAAAAACAACGAAAAGCCACAGCTTTGGGTTACCGGGGGTGGGGATTTGAACATGACTCCGGAGCAAGCAGAAGCCTTTTGCGTTGCCGAAGTAGAGCGTATTCGCACAATCGCAATTGCTGCGAACGAGCAAGGTTGCCAGGTTGGACTTTACAATCACGGTGGTTGGTTCGGGGTACCCAAGAATCAGGTGGAGCTGATTCGGCGGTTAAAGATGCCCAATGTTGGTATCGTTTATAATCTTCACCATGCACATGACCAGCTGAGCGACCTCGCTTCCAATCTATCGTTGATGCGCCCATATTTGATTGCGGTCAATCTCAATGGAACTGAAACTGACGGCGACAAAATAGGTAAGAAGATATTGCCTATCGGACAAGGCAATCTGGACCGAAGTGTCCTGAAGACCATTATCGAGTCCGGTTATGTCGGTCCCATTGGAATCTTGAATCATACCGATGAAGACGCGAAGCTTCGGCTGGAAGCCAATCTGAACGGCCTTCGGGATTTGGTTGGCAAGCTTGATTTGCCCAAGTGAAGTCGATCGCCCCAGAAATGGAACCTGTACGTTTGAAATGGTATTTAAGCTTATTGAGCCTGAGGCGCTAGCCGATTTCCAGCGGCGTGGCTCGGCTAGCGCCTCAGGCTCATTGATCTGCATCGGCGAAATCAAATTGAATCGCAGAGGTCAAAAAAAGTCCTTTTTTCGATCAGGCAGAAGCAATCGACTTGATCCACTGGATGTAATCCGATGGCAATCCATGTTCTTGAGCTCCCGTCAAAATCCAAGTCAGGTATTCGATGGTGGGTTTTGAATCCCCTTCAAGCGTCGCTTCACCAACATAAACAAAGCAACAAATCGACTCACCCTTTTCCGTCAGGATGTCGATTTTCTCGCGGCGGTAGCAACCTTCTGCTACCCCTTCAAAGCGATCCAGTTTTTGGATGGCAATTTCATCGCACAAGTAAGCCACCCCGTGAACGACAGTTCCTGGGTTGGGAATGATGGTCGCATAGGTGTTGTTGCTGTCGGTAAACTTTCGAAAAGCCAATTGGTATCCAGCTAGAGTGCCCATGCGAGCGATGGAAGTTTCTCCAATCCGCATCTGCATTCGTTGTTTGGAAAGATTGCTGCCGTAAGCGAAGTACCAGATTTCGGTTTTGGACATGGTGGCATTCTGTTGGATTCGAAGAAAAAAATTGAGATCGGCTCCTACCCGCGGGAGCTTTGCGAGGCTTGTCGCTACAATTGTTGCGACATTGCCCTTCAACAGCGAGAGAACTTCAATGATGTCACAAATCAAGCCAGTAAAAACAATCGGATATCCTTTTTTCGCCATCGTTTTTTCCGCTGCTTCTACTTTGGCAGGGGACTTGGACGCCGTCCAGCAAAAAAACGCTACTACTTCAACCCAACGCCTCGTTCGACTGGAAACAATGAACCCTTTTTTATCTGTTAGCACGCTTCCGTTATCTGCACCTGACTTCGCGAAGATCAAGCATGGACATTACGAGCCAGCGTTTGAAGCAGGCATTCGTGAGCAATTGGCGGAGATTGCCGCAATCGCCGACAACCCCCAGCAGCCTACGTTTGAAAACACTCTCCTTCCCATGGAACGATCGGGTGCGATCCTGGAACGGGTGCAAGCCGTCTTCTTGAACATGTCATCGGCGAACACAGACGAAACCATTCAAACGATCGAAGAAAGAATTGCTCCTAGGCTGGCTGCTCATTCGGACGATATCTATCTCAATAAGAAGCTGTTCGCACGGGTGGAAAGTCTCTGGAATTCCAAAGCGAAGCAGAATTGGAATGAAGAACAGCAACGTTTGTTAAAAGAGTATTACGAGAGCTTTGTCCGAGCTGGGGCACGACTGAATGCGCAAGATCAGACACGCGTGCGAGCCATCAACGAAGAACTATCGTCGTTGACGACTCAGTTTCAGAATAATTTGCTGGCTATCACCAAAGAACGTGGTGTTGTGGTGGACAATATCGCAGAGCTCGATGGACTATCGCCGGCAGACATTGCCGCAGCGAAGGAAATGGCTGAAAGCAAGGATCTCAAAGGAAAGTTCTACCTTGCGATCACGAATACAACGCGCCAGCCGATTCTGATGTCGCTCAAGAATCGAGAGCTGCGGAAGCGAGTCTGGGAAGCTTCTGCGAATCGAGGTTTGGGTGAGAACGGTGGCTTAGACAATCGACCGCTGGTGCTGAGCATGGCAAGACTACGCGCTCAGCGAGCCAAGCTGCTCGGTTACGAAAATCACGCGGCCTATACCTTGGAAAATCAAATGGCTGGTAAGCCGGCTGCTGCATTCAAAATGCTACAGGATCTTGCCCCGGGCGTCGTCGCCAAAGCGAAGTTAGAAGCAGTCGACATCGAGCGCCATATGGCTCAAGACAAGATTCAGGGAGAAGTACTTCCGTGGGACTGGGAATACTATGCGGAAAAAGTACGAGCCGAAAAGTACCAAATCGATGAGAGCCAAGTGAAGCCTTACTTTGAACTGGAAAGCGTGTTGAAGAACGGCGTCTTCTACACTTTTGGGAAACTCTATGGTATCCAGTTTCAAGAGAGAACGGATCTACCCGTTTACCATCCAACGGTTCGCTTGTTCGATGTCCTTGGAAAGGATGGTCAGCAAATCGGATTGTTTTATGCGGACTACTATCAGCGGGATGCAAAACGGGGTGGAGCGTGGATGGACGCATACATCCCTCAATCGCGATTGCTGAATCAGTTGCCAGTCGTGGTCAACGTGATGAACATTCCGCAACCGGCAGCAGGCGAACCAACCTTGTTGAGTTTAGATCATGTGACCACGATGTTTCATGAGCTGGGGCATGGCGTTCATGGCCTGTTTTCCTCGGTCGAGTATCCGTCTTTGTCGGGTACGAGTGTCCCTAGGGACTTTGTCGAGTTTCCGTCGACGTTTCACGAGGATTGGGCCGTTCACCCTGAAGTGTTAGCCAATTACGCAAAGCACTATCAGACGAACCAACCTATTCCGAAAGACTTGCTAGAAAAGAGCATCGCGGCCAATAAGTTCAACAAAGGCTACGAAACGCTTGAGTACATGTCGGCAGCTTTGTTGGATCTAGGTTGGCATTCGATTTCCGAGTCGGAGACACTCAGCGATGTGGTTGAATTTGAATCCAAGCTTCTAGCGAAATACGGGGTGAATTACGCACCCTTACCGCCTCGTTATCGCACAGCTTATTTCGCGCACGTATGGTCGGGGGGGTATTCTGCTGGATATTACGCGTATCTTTGGAGCGAAGTGTTGGCGGCGGACGCGTTCTCGCACATGAAAAACCTTGGTGGGCTTACGTTGGACAATGGCAAAATGTACCGGGAAAAAATTCTATCACGCGGTGGTTCGCGCGAAGTCATGCAGCAATACATTGATTTCAGGGGAAAGGAGCCCGACGTTGATGCTCTTTTGATTCGTCGCGGTCTGAAGTAGGACAACCTGACTTTTACATATCTTTGACACAGCCAAAACGATTCATGGACATACAACAACGGCCAAGATCGTTAATGTAAGAGACCGATGAAGTTTACTCGCGAAAAGCCGTTTTCCCTAAGGTCGACGGCGTTTACGAATCGATCCGAATTTTCCCTCCAAACGTCAGGAAACCAAGGCATGTTGGGCAACAAACCGAATCCCGAGCCACCGAATCAAAGCATCTACCAACATCACATAGCAGGCACGGTTTCAACCCCGCAACCGCAAGTCGAAGAGGTCGCTCTTCCTGGCGTTAAGGGAGCGGGCAGCGGCTTGTCCAGCGGTCGTGATGCAGCCCCGAAGGAATCGGCGGTGCCGACCGTTTGGAACGTGAATTGGGGCCCTGCCATTTGGTTGATTGCCTTGCATGTCGGAGCTCTTTATGCACCTTGGTCGTTCACTTGGAGCGGGCTGGGACTGGCCGTTTTGTTCCATTGGATGACCGGCAGTTTGGGCATCTGTCTTGGTTTCCATCGATTGCTCACTCATACCGGCCTAACCCTTCCCAAGTGGCTCTCCAACACATTTGCAACCATTGGGACGTTAGCAGGCGAAGGTGGCCCAATCAGCTGGACCGCCAACCATCGCAAGCACCATGCTTACAGCGACCAACCTGGGGATCCTCACTCGCCACATGATGGTCCTTGGTGGGCCCATGCATTCTGGCTTGCATTTAGTACCGACAATGGTGATCCCGTCGGATACACCCGGAAATGGGTACCTGATCTTTTGAAGGACAAATTCTTAGTGTTCTTGGAAAAGTGGTTTTTGGCTATCCATATTGTTTTCGGCGCGGTGGTGACCTTCGCGGGATACATGATCGGTGGCAGCGAGCTTGCTGTGTCTTGGTTGGTGTGGGTGGTTTGCCTTCGCATGGTTGCCGTTTTGCATACCACGTGGTTCGTGAACTCCGCTTCCCACATCTGGGGCTACAAGAACTATGAAACTCGTGATGATAGTCGCAATCTGTGGTGGGTCGCTGTGATCGCTTACGGGGAAGGCTGGCACAATAACCATCATGCTCATCCACGTCTGGCCCAACATGGCCACAAGTGGTGGGAGTTCGACATGACCTATTTTGTGATCCGCATTCTCCGAGTGCTTGGGCTTGCAAAAGACGTCATTGATTTGGAGAGCATGGAAGAAAAGAAACGACGCAACGCCCAACGTGTCGCAGTCTAAATTTGATTTCATCATTGTGGGAGCAGGCGTGGCTGGATGCACGCTTGCTTCCGAGATTACGAAGCGCGAACTAGGAAGCGTTCTTTTGCTGGAAGCGGGTGGACCAGCAACGTCCATCCATCTCAAGGTTCCTTCGCAGTATCCACTCGCTTTTTCTGGTCGTCATTCTTGGGGGCACACGACCACCCCTCAATCGAATCTTATGAATCGCAGGATTGCGCTGCCTGTCGGTCGAACTCTTGGTGGCTCCAGCGCAATCAACGCCATGATCTTCATGCGAGCTCATGGATCGGATATTGATGCATGGCATTCAGTGCTAGGCGAAGAATGGAGCTCGCATCGAATGGAAGAGGCATTCCATGCGATCGAGCAGGTGACTGGAATGCTCGATCAAGCGCTCCCCGAGCTCCATGAAGTAACAAAAGACTTGATGGATTGTATTGGCCAATCGGTACCGCGTCATCGGCGGCTTGAACAGCCGAAGTTAGGTGTCGGACCTTTTGTTCGATGTCAAAGAAATGGCCGCCGACAGTCTGCATGGGATCTGCAATTGAATCCTCGATCACACAAACCAAGTTTAACGGTACGAACCGATACCGAAGTCAAGCAGATCGAGTTTGATTTAGATCGAGCCACCGGAGTCCAAGTCCTAACCCATCACGGTATCGAATCGATCCATGCGAGCCAAGGCGTGATTCTCTGTGCAGGTGCCATTCATTCGACCCGAATATTGCTCAGTAGCGGCATTGGAGACGCCGAAGACATGCGAGGACTGGGACGCAGTTTAGTATGCCAATCACCAGCCGTGGGACAAAACCTGCACGACCATTTGGTCTACCCGATTGTTCATCACCTTCGACGTGGTGTTTCGCTGAATCCGAGCCCAAGCAAGGCCGACCGAATTCGGTATCTTCGCGATCGAACTGGCCCACGAAGTTCGAATATCGCCGAAGCAGGTGGTTTTTTCGCATGGCACGGCAGCAGCGGCGTCTCTGTTCCCGACTATCAATGGCACATTACGCCTACGCACTACCTGGAGTATCCGCATCGCAACGATCCAACATCGGCCATCAGTTTTGGCGTCACCGTCCTTCAGCCTAAAAGCCGTGGGAGAATCAGCTTGGTTCGCAGCGAGGACGCAAGCGGAACGGATGCGAAGGGGCCCTTCACGCTTTGCATTGACCCGGCTTACTTGACTGAAGAATCGGACAGAACGACCTTCGTTCGTGCGATTCAGGAATCTCGAGAACGTTTGGCCGATTCGAATCTACAAACACTCCTGGGGCAAGAAATCATGCCTGGCGAGAAACGAATCGACGAAGATCAAATAGCGAAATCGATCGCTCGGTTTGCTACAACGATTTACCACTATGTCGGCTCATGCAGGATGGGCGTATCCATTTACGACAGCGTCGTCGATACCCGTTTCCGAGTCCACGGAGTCAAAGGCCTCCATGTTTGCGATGCTTCGACAATGCCATCGATCGTCAGCGCTAACCCTCAGTCCACCGTCATGATGATGGCATATCGACTTGCCAATTGGCTTGAGTGAGCAAGAATGGGTTAGCGCAATCGCTGTTCGGCTTTGATCAGAACCATGATGGGGCCTTGAGCATCGCAGCGCCCCGCGACTATATCTTGTCGATCGATATCGATGGATCTGCGATACCATTTTGTGCAAAACCTCGGAGTCGCAACAAGCATGAATCGCAATGACCGCATGCGACTCCGGTAGCAGACGGATCGTAGCACGAAAGGGTTACGGAGTAATCCACTCCGAGAGACAGTCCGATTCGAATGATTTCAGACTTTGCCAAATGAATCAAAGGCGTATGGATTTTTACGGGTCTACCTTCGACGCCGGCCTTGGTCGCTAGGTTTGCCATGGTTTCAAACGCTGCGATATACTCAGGGCGACAGTCGGGATAGCCACTGTAGTCGAGCGCATTGACACCGATAAAAATGTCGGATGCGCCCAGCACTTCCGCCCAGCCCAATGCGTACGAAAGAAAGACGGTGTTTCGTGCAGGTACATAAGTTAACGGAATGTTGGTTCCGATATCCGACGCAAGCTCGTGTTTTGGTACCAGCAAGTCAGAATCAGTAAGAGCACTGCCCCCGATAGCACCAAGATCGATATTGATGACAACGTGTTTGGCAACATTGGCCTTCTTTGCGATCGTCTCGGCCCGCTCCAATTCGATCGAATGCCTTTGGCCATATCGAAAACTGATAGCGTATGGCGAAAATCCCTGTTCCTTGCAAATGGCAAGGCAAGTGGCCGAATCTAGGCCGCCACTCAGAAGAACAACAGCGGGCTTCGAATCAAAATTCATTTCGGGCATGGTTCCAAGGTGAGCCGCGGGCACTAGCCGCGAAAATGATGTTTGGGAAGGAGTAGATATCGCGGCTAGCGCCCGCGACTCAACCATTTGACGCCCAAAATGGTGCCTTGAGTGCTCGTTAAGTTCGATCTGTCGCTAGGCTTATCCGTGCCTTCCATCTATACTCTGCGTATGGCGATCATCGAAATACAAAACCTTGTCAAATCGTACCGAATCTATCAGAAGAAAGAAGGGCTGCGAGAAGCAGTTCGTGGACTTTGGCACCGCGAATACAAAACGGTTGATGCGGTTCGGAACATCTCGCTTCAAGTCGAATCGGGGGAATTCGTCGCTTTTCTAGGCCCTAACGGAGCTGGCAAGACAACGACTCTGAAGTTGCTTTCTGGGGTGATTTACCCAACTTCCGGCGTGGCCAGCGTCATGGGCTATGTGCCTTGGGAACGCAGTCTGGATTACCGCCGGCGATTCGCGCTGGTGATGGGGCAGAAGAATCAGTTGTGGTGGGATTTGCCAGCTCAAGAGTCCTTTCGGCTTCATCAGCAAATTTATCGAATTGACCCAACGAACTTCCGAAAGAAGTTAGACGAATTAACCAGCTTGCTCACCGTCCAATCGCTGCTCGGACGACCAGTGCGAGAGTTGTCGCTGGGGGAACGCATGAAGATGGAGCTGATTGCCGCGTTGCTTCACAGCCCCGAAGTTCTGTTTCTGGATGAGCCGACGATCGGTTTGGACGTCATTGCTCAACATAATATTCAGCAGTTCCTGAAGCACTACCAGGAAGAGCAAAAAATCACCATCTTACTTACCAGTCATTATATGAAGGACGTGGAAGCGCTTTGCAAACGGGTGGTGGTGATCGCGCAGGGCCAGATCCAATACGACGGATCGTTGAGCGGGATCGTAGATAGCTTTTCTGGTGACAAGATTGTCACGCTGCAGCTTGGGCCTGGCGTTGGGCCAGAGGGGCTCGAACGGTTTGGCCGCTTGGATAAGGTCGCTTTACCCCGCGTCTCTTTTCGGCTGCCGCGTGCCAAGGTTTCCGAGGCCTTGGCGGAGATCCTGAGCCGGTACCAAATCGATGATATGTCGGTGGAAGATCCACCGCTGGAGGAGACCATTTCGAAGCTGTTCAAGCACGTGTCAGAGGATGGGAATGGTCGATCGGAAACGTCTGAGCTGGACGAGAAAGCCACCCCGTCCACATGAACGTTGTAGCATCGAAGCCAGTCGTACCCAAACAAACAGCCTGGACCTTCAAGGACTCGGTCATGGAGAGCCTGGAAACTCGCTGGATGATTTTGCGAATTGCATTGGCAGAGCGTTTGGCGTATCGCGGCGACTTTATGCTGGGAACGTTGATGCGGTTCTTGCCAGTCATCACGCAGATTTTCCTTTGGTGGAGCATCTTTCAATCGATCAGTCCCTCCGATCCGAATGCAGGTCGTTTGTCCGGCTACTCGTTTCGAGACATGGTGGCTTACTATCTGCTCACCATGGTGGGGCGAGCCTTTTCCTCGATGCCAAGTTTATCGTCGAGCATCGCCGTTAAGATTCGGGACGGCGAAATCAAAAAATTCTTGGTTCAGCCAGTGGAACTTGTGTCGTTTCTTTTCTGGTCGCGAGTCGCACACAAGATCGCTTATTATACGATCGCGACGATACCATTCGTTATCGTCTTTGTGGTGTGCCGAGACTTCTTTCCAGCCGGAGTGCCTAACGTTTGGACCATGTTAGCCTTTATCCTGTCGCTTGGTCTTAGCTTCATGCTTGGTTTTTACCTGGAAGCATGCATCGGTTTGATTGGCTTTTGGATGCTGGAGGTTTCATCCCTTCTTTTTGTATACATGCTGTTCCAGTTTTTCCTGTCAGGTCATATGTTCCCGCTGGATATTCTACCAGAACCGTGGTTCACCGTCATCAACTATCTACCGATCAAATACTTGGCTTATTTCCCAGCTGCGGTTGCCTTGGGGAAAGTTCAAGGAATGGCACTCGTGATCGACATGCTGATGCTTGTAGGCTGGACGATCTTGTTCGCTGCATTATCCAAAGTGCTATATCGCCTGGGGCTCAGACGATATAGCGGCTTCGGAGGATAAGTTTGCTAAACAGAAATACTAGTCAGTCGTTTCTGATGACTAGGCGTTGGCGGTCGCTGAAGACTTGCTCTTGAAGAATACCATGAAGAAGCCAAGAGCAATAAAGAGCACAACGCTCGGAACAATCCAGAAACCAAACCAATCGGTGCCTGTTTCGGTTTTATTGACTTGCGCCAAGTAGCCACTTGCCAAGGTTCCCAACCAAGTGCCTAAGCCATAGACCAAAAAACCAAGAAGCGATTGGGCGCTTGCTCGCAAATCGTCAGGGGCTTCTTTGTTAGCATGAATGAAGCCAGCTGCGAAGAAAAAGTCGAAGCAGAATCCGTGCAGTGCTACACCACCGATGGCCAAAGCAAATCCAAGGCCACTGTCGCTGCCGTGTGCAAATAGCAAATAGCGAAGCGCCCAGCAAAACAGGCCGATCACCATGACTGTCTTGAGCCCGAACCTGGCTAGAAAAATAGGGAGCGAGACCAAAAGCAAAAGTTCAACAATTTGTCCGATGGCAAGGGTGGAGCCCACTTCTTTGATGCCTGCTTTTGTCTCCAAAAACCCGCCCGCTGAATTAAAGTACATTCCCATCGCAATCGAAGCGAACAGAGTAGTTACAAAAAATACCGCGTAGGAAAAGTCCTTGAGCATGGACAACGCGCGGAAGAAATCCAGTGCGCCTGAGCCCGTTCCGGCGGGAGGTGTCTTCGGCAATGCAACGAAGCAGTAGATTCCAAATAAGAACGAAATGATGGCGGCTTGCAACAAGGGACCGTTGGTAGCAATGGTGTTCGGAATTTCTTTACCGGCTTCGCTCATCGTGGTACCGTTGAATACACGGTCGATAAGAAGTCCTGCACAAATCCAACCGATCGTTCCAAAAACTCGCAGTCCTGGAAAGTCGCGTTCCCCGTCCGGGACGTTTCGAAAGGTCAACGAGTTTACTACCGAGAGCGTTGGATTGAACAACAAAGAATAACCAAATGTAACTGCAAATAGCGACCAGTACTGGTCAGGCGAAGTCAATTGGCTCATCAGATACAACAGCACAGCGCCAAGCACGTGACAAATCCCCATGAGCTTCTCGCTATTGATCCATCTGTCTGCCAGGTATCCTGCGAACAGCGTCGATATCATCGCGCCTAAGTAGATATTGGCAACCAGCGAAGTCGCCTGAGTTTCTGTGAAGCCTTTCCCGACAAGAAACGGGTAATAAACAATAATCCAGGATCCCCAGATGGCAAACTGAAGAAACATCATGATGGAGAAGATGATTCGCCGGGCCATGCTCAAGGGGGGATGGACCGAAGGAACGGTGGATTGGCTGAGTGCTGCCATTAGGTGGGACCTCATGTGAATTGTCATTAAGAAACTAGTTTGCCTAGTGTGTCCAATCTGCATCTTAATCGCAAGGAGATGCGACGCCATCCTACGACCGATTTCCAGGAAATTAGGCCCTCATCTTGCCTAACCTGCCAGTTCTTCCAATTCGGTCTGGCTGGCAAAAAACCTGGATGCTACTCCTTAGGAGAACTTTGATGCGACTTAACTGCAACAGCCGAACTGCGTTGCCAAGACTATGAAATACAACACACTTCTAAACATTACCATTTCGGTTGCGATTGCTTTCGTCCTTAGCTCGCATGCATTGGGGCAAGGCGAATTGCGAATCAAAGACCTGTGCCGACTTAAAGGTCAGGAAGAGAACACTTTGCAGGGTCTTGGATTGGTTGTCGGCTTGAAGGGAACAGGGGACGGAGACATCAAGCCCATGACTCGGGCTCTTGCCAGGTCGATGCAATTGATGGGTGGCCAGGTCGCCAACGACTTGCAAGGACGCATCATCGAGAAAGAGATGGCGAACGCCAAAAACGTAGCTCTCGTGTTTGTAGAAGTCAAGATTCCAACCACCGGAGTTCAGCAAGGAGACAAGCTAAACTGCCAAGTCAACGCGATCAGTGCCAAAAGCTTGGAAGGTGGAAGTCTCATGCTGACACCGTTGCTTGGCCCTCGAGCGGATCAACCCATCGTGTTTGCACTAGCAAGTGGCCAGATCAGCCTGGAGGATCCCAAGGTCCCAACCGCCGGCAAGATTGTCCAAGGTTGCAAGATGGAAATGACGGTTGCCAATGAATTTGTGGCCGAGAATCGCATCACCTTGATTGTCGACCCAGCTCATCGATCGATCGAAACATCGCAAACCATCGAGGATGTGATCAATGATTTTCACAAGAAGGGCATTACTGGTCCTGCACGACCGAATGGCATGAGCCAAAAAGTGGACATGAGTGATCTTGCCCGAGCGGTCGATCAAACGACCATTGAGGTCAACATCCCACCCGCTTATCGCGAACGTCCCGTTTCATTCGTATCGCTCATTCTTGATTTGCAGTTGTTGAATTTGCACAACCGAAAACGCGTTTACATTCAAGAAAGGGAGGGTGTCGTAATCATTGGTGAAGAAGTCACGATCGCTCCCGTAGCCATCGCACACAAAAATCTGACTATTTCCACGCGAAGCTCCCAAACAGTCACGAATGGATTTGTGCCGGTCAGCTCTCAAGATGGAAGCCTTATCGGTCCCACGGCAGTCAGCAACAAGGGCCGGCCAACCCTGAAGAATCTGAGCGATGCACTGAACACGTTAAACGTGCCGACCTCCGATGTAATCGCCATTATCAAGGCGCTCAAACGACAAGGAAACCTGTACGGCGAGCTCGTCATCGAGTAAACAAATCTATGCAAGTCAACCGCCCACCTGCCAACACCCCCACGGTCGAACCCACTCAGTTCCTTAACGGAATTGCATCGACTGCATCCAAGAATCTGGCGCAAGCGGACTCCTTTGATGCGGCTTTGAAAGCGGCGGACAAAGACCAGCTCGAATCGAAAAAGATCGACGCCAAAAATCAAGCCGCAGCACCAGAGAACGAGGAGCTTCGGCAGGCATTTCAAGACTTCGTCGGCCAGACCTTCTTCTCCCAGATGATCGCTTCCATGCGGTCGACTCAGGAGGGAGCGGCTTACTTCAATGGTGGAAGGGCAGAAAAGATTTTCCAAGGACAGCTGGATCAGATGCTCTCGGAAGAATTGTCCGACGCCAGCGCCTCCAAGATTTCCGACCCAATGTTCAAGCTATTTCAATTGCGACGTCAGTGACTTTTCAGCCCGGTTCTGCGATACTCCGTTGCAGGCTGCCAAGCAACATCCACCACAGCAAAGACCATCACTGGGCCAATCAGGTGCCTTGCCTCGCAGCGTATTTTTATAAATCCGCATGAGATCCAGGGTTTGATGATGCGTTCTTCGTGGCTCCCAGTTGTCGGCTTTTGTCGGAATCGATTCGTCCCCTCGTCGTTGGCAGTTTTATCAATGCTCACGAATTCAAGTGCACCTTGCGTGGGCCAAACCGTTGATGTTTCCACGGAAGTTCGTGTTCTTGAAGATTCTGCCCTGGGGCCATGGATCCAGGAGCGGTCAGGTCGCTTACTGCTGTGTGCGGCAACAAACTACCCAAGTCCGTACTCGACTGGTTCTTTCAGGCAGGCGGAGCTGAAAAAGGTAGTCTTGTCATCATCCCAACCGCGTCTCCTCAATCGGACTTGGGGGACTTTTCTCGTTGGACAACCATGTGGAAGGATTATCGATGGCATGACGTTTCCGTGTTGCATGCGATTGAATCGGACGATGCCAAGAAGCCTGAATGGATCGACATGCTCAAGGATGCTAGCGCGGTCTGGATATCCGGCGGGAATCAGCAACGTTTAGTGGATCGGTATTCGAATACCAAAGTCTTAGGCGAACTCCGAACGCTGCTCGCACGAGGCGGAATTGTTGGCGGAACAAGTGCAGGTGCGGCAGTTGCATCGAAAGTGATGATCGCTGGAGGGCTGACTGTACCGCGAACGCAAGAAGGATGGGGTTTGCTGCCCAACTTGATTGTCGATCAACATTTTTCGCAACGTGGTCGGTTCGAGCGACTTCGGAATGCCATCCAAGAAAACCCGACTCAATTCGGGCTGGGCATTGATGAGGCAACAGCAGTGCTCATCACAGAGGGGCACATGCAAGTCATGGGGCATGGTGCGGCCTATTTGTTTGGGGCTGAAAGCAGCCAAATCCCCCCTCTGAAAAATGGTCCTTTCGCATCGGCACGTTTGAAGCAAGGAGACGTTGTTCGTTCGGCCCTATCTAGGGAATAACCCCGAGCAGAATTAACCCCGAGCAGAAACTGGTACATTGCGTTGGTATCAATGAAAAACGGCAAGCCGAAGCTTGCCGTTTCACGTATTCGCAAATCAACTGATTGGGGAACCAGTTGAGGATATCGACTTATCTACGTCCGTAGCCGCTACGGTCACCACCGCGATCGCCACGGTATCCGCCACCGCCGCCGCCGCCGCCGCCTTCTTCGCGTGGTCGAGCTTCATTAACGGTCAATCGACGACCATCAACTTCCTTCTCGTGCAGGCCACTGATAGCATCGCGAGCTCCATTCTCGTCTGCCATTTCAACAAATCCAAAACCTTTGCTTCGACCGGTATCACGGTCTTGAATGACTTGAGCGCTGCGTACTGCACCGAACTCTGTGAACATTTCTTCCAAGCTTTGGCTGGTAACACTGTAGGACAGGTTACCGACGTAAAGTTTCTTACCCAAAATCCCAAACTCCCAAAAAAACTAAATCTAACGTTGCTGCTTGGCTCGCCGAAAAAGACGGGTCTTGTGCGCAACCCTGGCGAATGAGTCAGAAGAACAAACCGATTCCAACGGAATCTAACGCAGCTCGATCAACAACCTCACCGTCGTTAAACTTTAGCGACTTGTTTCGCTCCGTGACATACCCATTCCCAAAAACTAGGCTCATCTTCGTCAGTTTGTCGTTTTTTCCTCCGATTAGGAGGGCAAACACGGCCGAAATCGGGCCCTAAGGACTGTTCGCGGCCGGTTTTGCCGGGAAACCGCGACTCAGCAAACGCGCAAGGCCGCTCAAGTTCTCGTTGTTTTGAATGTTGGACACTGAACAAAGAATCTCGAACAACGAAGCGCTTTATGAATTCCTTCGGATTTCGACACACCTTGTTTGAAATTGGATGAGGCTAAGGCTGCGTGGTTGCAAGACGCTTGAAGTATGCCTCGATGACTTCGCGATAGTGGCTAGGCAGATCTTTCGTCATGTTTTGAAGGGCTTCTTGGCGTTGAGCTGGCGGCAGATTCCCCCAACCACTTCCATTGCCAATATCTTTTTCGTCGATCTCCCCTTTTCCTCGATTCTCTGCCAATTGGCTATCTTCCATGGGTTGACTGCCTTGTTGGGGTTTTTGCCCCTTGGAGTTCCCGCTGTTCTTTTTCTTGTCTTGCTGTTGTTGTTGCTGCTGCTGTTGCTGTTCTAGCTTGTCAATGATTTTGTCTAATTTATCAACAATGCGTTGCTCCTTATCACGAACAACAACACCGATTCGCCCAAGGGTCAAGCGTCGTTCCACATCGTTCATCAGTCTGGCAATTTCATCGAGCGAATCCTCTTTGAGCGGTTTGATATCAGCCTGCATCAAACGCGCTGTAATGGCATAACGCGTTGGCAATTCTGTTTCACGCTCCAACAGCCGATCCAGGGTTTCTAGGCACGTGTTGCGTTCAAGCAAATGATGTTGACAAATCGCCATGCAAAACAGCCAAGTTGCAGGGTCTGAAGTGGTTTCGTTTGCCAGAGGGAGCAATCGCTGCAATGCCTCATCAAACAATTCATGATGAACTTGATACCGACACCCTATCAATTGCAGATCCACCTTGAGCCAAGCTGGAATGCTGCCATTGGCCAGGATCGAACTCAATTGCGCCTCAATCTTGGAATTCGAATCGACACTGGAGGGAGCATCCAGCGAAATTCGAAACGCATCAATCGTTGGCTCCGCTTTCGAAGTTGCATTCAGGATCGCGTCCAGCATGCCAACTCCACTAAAAAAAGAAGAGGACGAAAGACTCTGTTGAGCTTGGGCTAGTGCATCTCCCGAAAGGCGACTGGCAATAAAAGCCTGGACCTGCTGCTGCACTCGCTCGACCTCGGGCCAGTTCCAACTCGATTGCTTTTTCAAAAGCAGCGGGTCGGATCCGGCGGCATGCTCCGGACGACCGAAGCCCAAAAGCAAAAGGAGCACGCTGATTGCGGTGAAGATGCGAAGCCGATGTCTCATGATTCTCTCGCTCGATTCATTCCTGGTGATCCGATTTGCGAACAACGGAAGTATACCGTACGGCAAACCGAGAGTGTTGCAATCCTCAAAATCTGCAATGTTTTTCAGGGTTTTTGTCCTGTCTCCCTGCAAATCTGATTGGACACCAAGCAGGAATACCAGGAAAGAATTTTCCGGAATAGCGCAAACCCCAGCCCTCAGGCGACTTAGCCCAAAAACCCCTCTTCAGGTGGGGTTGTCTCGTCTGGTTTTAGCCCCAAGAATCCCCCGTCTGCATAGTCTAGGTAGCTCGCTTCCTCAGAAACGCTCCGTCCAGCACCCCTCTTTTGGGTGTTGCTTTGCGTTTTTTTCAAATTCAATTTGTAGGGAGGCTGGCTTCAAAGCAGACTTGTTAGGAGCAGGGACGCGACCCCGAAACTGAGCAATGCTATTTGTTGGAAGACGATTGGCGTTGCCCCGAACCTCCTACTCTTTGGAATTAGTGATCGCGTCTTATCATGGCCAACGTCGACCGTGCATATAACCTAGTCCGAAATGAACTCGCTGAAATCGGCTTGCTCGCTGACGGTGTCTACCTGGACGCTGTGGAGCTGTGCATATCGAGTGCGAAAAGTTCAGGTGAGCGAGGGTATGTCTTTGAACAGGTGGGGCACTATGGCAAACGAGGCTATCGGCCGGGGGTCATTTATCTTCCTCGCGATTTGCCTCATCAGCCTTACAAGCCTGGTATGACCTTATGCGATACCATCCGCCACGAATACGCTCATGCTTGGTACTATATCGACCGCGATTTTTTTCGGCAGGCATGGTTTGAGCGAACCTTCGGTGCTCCCTATGACCATTGTGCGTCGTCTCCGTACCAATCGTGGCGTCGCAATTTGAAACGGGATCCCAGCTATCAAGAGGGCAAGAGCCGTCGCAAGACGGACCATGGCAAACTCAAATTCTTCTACGGTTGTTTGTATCAGCAATTCATCACCGACTACGCATCGACCAATGCCAGTGAGGATTTTGCGGAAACGTTTATGTTCTTCGTGAAGTACCGTCGCTCATTGTCGCGGTTTCGAAATAGACCAGTGGTGTATCACAAACTGAAGATGGTGGAGCGAGCTGTTTCGATGGCGAGTCGGAGGGTCAAGCTGGATTCCGACAGGCCCTACCGTTCGCGAACGGCCTAGCACAAATGCAAGGATGGTGGGCCGGGGCCGACGTTGAACTAGTCACTCAAGATGGGTAGTCGCTACAACACTCTTTCTGGTTACACTACTGTGATCGTAGGATCCGGCTGTTTTGGACGAACTAGGCGCTCGAGGTTTTGCGATGCTTTCATAGTGGTTTGTTTGAAGGGTTGCTATGTCGGACCGCCGTACGCGAGTTTTGCTGTGTTCATCCTCCATGGATGGTGGGGGAAGCGAGCGCCAACTCTTGTATCTACTTCAGGGACTCGACCGAAGTCGCTTCGAGCCCATTCTGTACTTGCTTTACGAGTCCGGAGTTCTGTTGTCGGAAGTTCCTAGCGATGTAAAGCGGTATTCGTTTTGGACCGATAAGTCTTACCCACGCTGGAACTGGCCAGGAAGAATTCATCGGATGCAGGTTCAGCATCTGGAGAATGTGATAAAGAAAGAGAACATCGACGTAACGTACGATCGACTTTTTCACATGACCTTGATCACTGGTCCTGCAACCCAGCATCTTGGAATTCCGCGTGTCTCCACCATCGTGTCGCCTCCTCAATTTGATTTAGCTCGTTCGGAAAAGCGTTGGAGAACCTGGAAAAAGTTTAAGCTGCGAAAAGCTTATGCCACTGCCGACTCCGTATTAACCGTGGGTGCGGGGACCGCCGAAAACGCATCGCGGTATTACCACCTACCTCGCGAGCTTTTTCATGTGATGCTCAGTCCGATCGATATCGAACGGGTCGACCGCGAAAGTCAAGTCAGCTGGACGGGCATCGCCCCTCGACCTAATCGCAAGCATATCGTTTCCATCGGCAGATTGAGCGATGAAAAGGGGCATCGCTATTTGATTCAAGCTTTTGCAAAGTACACACAACTGGCGAATCAAGATCGAGTGCCAGCGGCTGATCTCCATATTGTAGGTGATGGAGTTTTACGAAGGGAACTACAGAGCATCGCTGCGAATTGCGGAGTGGCGGATAGCACTTTTTTTCACGGTCAAGTCTCAAGCCCTTTCGCGCTCTTAAAGCAATGCGACCTGTTGGTTCTACCATCGCTCTATGAAGGAATGCCGAACGCCCTTCTCGAAGCGATGGCTTGCCGAGTTCCGATCCTTGCTACAAATACCGCTCAGGGGGCAGGCGAACTCTTGCGAGCCAATCCATTGGGGACTCTAGTCTCCAAAGCCAACGCCGAAGAACTCGCACAGGCCATTCGAGACCGATTCGAACGTCCTGCGATGTGGCTTTCTCGCATCGAAGCCGCACGCGATTACGTGGAATCGAACCATAGCATGCAGGCTTGGATCGATAAATTGGCGGATACGCTCGAACAAGCCACCAAAAAGCCGCGAATTGGCTGAATTGACTTGAATCCAGCCATCATCCCGATTCCAATAACGCTCTATGTCGCAACGCACGCTTTCGGTCCCCGCCAATATTCCGCCCCCTGCCAGGCAGCTTGCGAATATTCTTCAAATCTTGTTCAAGATCCCTAAGACTCAAACCTTCCAGCTATTGGAACAAGGTTATGTCACACTCAATGGACGAGTGAAACGTCAGTCCTTTCATGTGGTCGAAGTGGGGGACAGTATCACCGTCGACGTGGTCCCTCAGCCAATCTCGGCCCCAAGTCTTTCCGCAAAGTCAAAATCATCCAATCGTGCCATTGATTTCCTGTACGACGACGCTGATATTGCGATCGTGAACAAACCTGCAAATCTGCTCACCGTGCCCACCAAGCATCGCGAGGCTCATACGCTTGTCTCGTTGGTCGAAAGGCAGCTCAGGAAACAGGACGCTCAAGCCAAAGTCTTCTGCGTGCATCGGCTCGACCGAGGCGTGTCAGGTGTTTTGGTTTTGGCAAAGTCATTGGAAATGGCCGAAGCCTTGCGGGATCAATTTGCGATGCGAAAACCCAATCGGCGTTACATTGCGATCGTGGCCGGGATACCGTCGCCCGAGAGTCGCGTTCTGAAGAATTACCTGTCGACCGATGCGGATCTCAATCGTTACATCGTACATTCACCCGATCAAGGCGAGCTCGCCATCACTCACTTTGAGACGAAGCAGGTTTGGCGAGACGCTTCGATACTCGAAGTCAAACTGGAGACCGGAAGACGAAATCAAATTCGGATTCAGCTCGCGGAGATAGGGCACCCAATTTTAGGCGATCCCCGATACAAACCTCGGCAAGCTGAACACTGGGCGTGGCCACACCACCGCATCGCGCTGCATGCCGAAACACTTGGGTTCCAACATCCGCGAACCAAGGAAGCCCTTCAAATCGAAACGCAATGGCCTCAGGAGTTTCGCGACTTTATGCGTCATCAACGCAAGAACTCCTAGAATCGGAAGACGCCGCTCTACGGCCTGTATTTAGGAATCCGCTTTTCTCCCCCCTCAAAAGTTACCAAATTTGCGGGCAGGTTTGGAAAAAATGAGTCGGTTATGGCTCACCCCTTATCTCTTTCGTCGATTACTTGAGTACCATAAACTACATAGGAGCGTTTTGAGTTCAGAACGTTCGTTGATTGCCTTTCCCAACCCCCCCCTCGTCACTATTCGAATTCCAACCCGGAGTCGCTATGCAATTCTCTTTTCGGCGCGTGCGGTCCATCGCCTCGTATGTTGCCTCGATCGCTTTAATGGCCACCGTCCTTTCGAATAGCCTTTTAGCACAAGAAGCTGCGGTGAAATCAGAGAACCTTCTGGTAAAGACATGGAATGCCCTTGGTGCCATGTATGCCATCATCTTTTTGATTATGAGCATCATTCTGGTTGCCCTAGTGGTGAGGTCGATTTTGGCCGTCCAGAAAAACAACTTCCTCCCCGACGATCTGATTCAAGGTGTAGATGCAAGCCTAAACGAAAACAATGCGCAGGCAGCAGTCGAATTGATTCGTGCCGACGAAAGTTTTCTCGGCCAAGTGTTGACGGCTGGTTTGGGTAAGCTCCAAAAAGGAAAAGACGCTGCTATCGAAGCGATGCAAATCGCTGGGGAATCCGAAACGATGCGGGTGGAGCATTTGCTGAGCTATCTTGCATTGATTGGAAACATCGCGCCGATGGTTGGGTTGCTTGGGACGGTTCAAGGGATGGTCGAGTCTTTCGGACAAATCGCTGGAAGCGAAACAACCCCAAAGCCCAGCGAACTTGCGGGTGGTATTGAAAAAGCGTTGTATACCACGCTCTTTGGTTTGTTCCTGGCTATACCTGCAATCACCATTTACAACATCCTCCGAAATCGAGTCCAAAGGTACATCATGAACACTGGAAATCAAAGCGAAGAGATCCTGGAAAAGTTCCAGTCGTTCGTAAAGAGTCAGTCCTAAAACGAACATCTACATTCCGGAAAACTCACACCGTTTGATAGACTATGCGTCAACGCAAAAAATTTGATACGAAGGTTGCTGACGGTGATATGACTGCCATGATCGACATGGTATTTCAGTTGATCATCTTTTTCATGGTTCTGATCAACTTCTCGCAAGACGATCAAAATGACAAAATCAAGCTGCCATCCAGCGAGCTAGCCAAACCGGCCGACGCGCCCTTGACCTTCCCTATCGTCTTGCACCTGGATTCCACCGGAACCATCTACATCGGTAGCGAACTTGCAACCGTCGAATCCATCGCCCCCTTGCTGCGAACCGAGATACAATTGCTGGTCTCCAGAAACCAATCCGCCAAAGACGCTAATATCGTCATTCGCGGCCACAAGAATACTCCCGGCGGTATGGTCCAAGATCTGATCAAAAAATGCCAAGAATTGGGCTTCGAAAAATTTGTGCTACGCGTTCGCGAAGAAGTATAAGCTCGATCCATCCAAAGAGATTTGACCGATGAAGTTTGCATCCAAGCGTGGAAATGAAAAAGCAGAACTCCAGCTGACGTCGATGATCGACGTGATCTTTTTGCTGCTCATCTTTTTCGTGATGACATTTAAGATCGCGGCTCAAGAAGGGGACTTCAACGTCAAAATGCCGATCGGCGGTGGCCCTGGGGCTCAGGACACCACGGACATCCCGATCAAGCTTCGACTTCGCGCAAGCGCCGAGGGGGAACTGGCCGAAATCGTCGTCAACGACAGCTTGTCGTTCGGTAACGATTGGCAAAAGCTACGCGCGTATGTGCTCGATCTCACCGGCGGCAACGCTCCGCCAACTCCCGAAGAAGGCCCCGAAGTCGAAATCGACCTGGATTACAACCTTCGATACGAGTTCGTGATCGAAGCGGTCACTGCGGTCACAGGACAACGTATCGGCGACGACGTCAAGAGGTTGGTAGAACGCATCAAATTTGCCCCACCCAGAAAAGCCAAATAAGCCATCCGTAGTTGCTAATGGGACGAGGCCCGTCACGCGTGACGATTCATCCAACCCGGCGTATATAGCACTGGCCGCATCACCAGATGATACAACGCCCAAATAGCCCCCGACAAACCGCCTATGGGTGCTACCACGGCTAACGCAATCTGAATCAAAACGCTCCTGGCGTTTCCCGCTGGAAACAGACCGTTGTTAAACCGCTGCAGCAATTGAGCGTCCCACCAAATTCCCAACAGGAACGCGACACAGCATACGCAGAACGCCACCACCCCCTTTAACGTTCCGAGCTGTTGCCCAGCCGAGTTCGGTTTGAATTCAGCTTGCTCTAAAATTTCTTTCAAATCCTGAAATTGGCTAAAGTTGAGTGTAGCTTCTAAGCACTTGGAATCTTCCAACAGCAGCAACAATCGGACCGTAGGGTAGGTCGCATTCTTTGCCAACTTCAAGGTGGTCCTGACCCCGATCAACTCCGCCCAAGAAAGCTCCCATTTTTCGACTAAGGTCGATGCAATAATCCCATCCATATCGATCACTGCCACACAGATCCAACGCGCACGAACCCAGAAAAAACCGATTCCCAGTAGGCCCGCTACGAACAAACCGAGCATTGCCAGCATCATCGAGTTTACGTCGTTAGCAACTTTTCCGCCAAACAAAAAAATCGTTCCTGCGACCACCGCGCAGAACCCGACGGCAGCGACGACGGACAGCAAAACCACCTTTCCCCTGCGATTGATGGTCACAATGGGATCTTGATCTAAATTCGATGATTCTTGCATACAAAGATTTTAGCTTGCCGTAAAACAAATTTCGACTTGTTCTACTGTTCTTCCTGTACAAAGTTTGCCGACACAACAGATCAGTCAAATGTATCTCCCAAGTGGCGGATCTGTTCATGCAATCATATTTGATCCATTTTACCAAGCTATCCCGTTTTCGTGGTCGCTTGGGAGCGATAGCACTTGCTATCTTTGGGTCTACGTGCTTTCTTGAATCCGTTTCGAATGGACAAACGCCCGGCAGTCCAACCAAACGAAGTGCCCCACGGCAGCCAGTTTTGGAGGGTACATCCTCGCGTGAGGCCAGAGAATCTTCTGTTCAGCGAGTCCCGTTTCAGCAACTGACGGCGGACGCGAACACTCGGCTGAGATCGGTGATTGACAACTCCAGCTATTTTCGCCGGATGCCGACCGAGACCATGGACTGCGATCAGGAGATGTTTGCATTCCTAGTCCGACACCCCGAAGTGATTGTCAACATCTGGGATGTCATGGGAGTAACGAAAGTCGATCTGAAACGGACCGGGACGTTCCAGTTAGCAGGTAACGACGGGGCTGGAACCACAAGCCAAATGGACTTGGTGTACGGTACCGATTCGATGCATATCTACTTTGCGAGTGGGGCTTATCGAGGCAACCTGTGGGCCCGTGAACTCACTGGAAAATGCGTCGTGATTTTACACAACAAGCCGACGGTGTTACCCAGCGGTAAGCAAGGCATGGTGGTATCGATGGACGTCTTCATGAAGCTGGATAACCTTGGTGCGGATCTGGTTGTCAAAACACTTGGACCTCTCGTTGGCAAGACGGCGGACTACAACTTTGTCGAATGCGCTGCATTTGTTTCGCAAATTTCCCAAACCGCCGCAGTCAATCCACAAGGTATTCAACAACTTGCGAAACACTTGAACGGTATCGATCCAAAGATCCGCGATCAATTTGTTGCAACGTCGGCCGCGATTGCCCAACGCCAGGAAGTGATTGCTTCCGCCCAACCTATCGCGAACAATGTCGCTTCGAAACCGTCTGTGCTAGAGAATGTCCCATCACTCACATTGAACACGACCGTGCCGCCAGCGGAACTATCAACTCGACGCAATGCGGAATCCTTACCAGCAACCACGGAAGAACGAGTCGATTCGCCTACCATTCTTTTGCTTGGTAAACAAGAGAAGTAGCCATGTCCCACCACGACGCGATCGGGATTATCTGACCGACCATTTGCCCACACTCTACGACCCCTGGGTTCGTACCCAAGTTGCGGAGCGTCCATCGGTCAGAGATTTGATTTCCTCCAAAATCAGAATGGGAAGGAATGTCGATCACATCTACGAACACCTCATCCATGGGGTTGACCAGCGTCATCGACGAACTCTGTGAAGTCACTTCTTGAGGCGTTCTTGCCTACCCTGAATCACTTCGGCCCGTTCTTCCACTTGCTGAGCCGAAAGCGCGTCATTCACCCCACGATCAGCCAAAACTGCTCGAGGTCTGCAATGTTAATCTAGCTAGGTAAAGCGATCGATTCTTGCCGCAGCTTGAAGACTTCGTAGTCTTCCCGAGTATCGATACCACGAGGCGATCGATCCACAATGCCGACCAGAATCCGTCGACCGGCCTGCAAAAACCGTAATTGCTCTAGCTTTTCAATTTGCTCCAATGGGCTCATGGGTAGCTCAGCCAACTGCAACAAAAAATCTCGTCGGTAAGCATAGATACCCAAGTGCTGTAAGAAGCAAGGTGGCTGAGCGAGCAGCAAACTATCGTCCCAGGACCTAGGATAGGGAATCACGGAGCGACTAAAATAAAGAGCCGCTCCGTCATGGCCGCGAACAACCTTGACGCATGAGGGATCTTCCAAATCTGACTTGCTTCGAATGGGTGTTGCAAGGGTTGCAACATGGGCTGCTGGATCGCTTTGCAGCAATTCCATCACAGCATCGATCGAACTGCCTGCGATTTCAGGTTCATCGCCTTGGACATTGATGAACACATCGACATCGGGACGAGCACGTGCGACTTCCGCAATACGATCCGTACCACTTTGCGCATTGACATCGGTCATGACCGCATCACCACCAAACCGCTCGACAGTCTCGAAAAGTTGAGCATGGTCAACCGCGATCGTGATCCCTTTGGGAAGTTTCGCTTTTCGGCAGGCCAGATAGGTATGTTCTAAGACGGTTTTTCCCGTCTCGCACAGCAAAAGTTTTTCAGGCAGTCTCGTCGATGCAAGCCTAGCGGGAATAACAATTTCACCGATCACTTGGCTATCTCCGTCAACACATGCGCGATTTGAATCGCCTTTCGGCCCTTGAAGGAGCCTGCGGAAGCATGAAATTTGACGCGATCGGCGATCTCAACCTCAAGAGGTTGACTGACATCTTTTTCTGTCGAAATGATGTCCCCTACTTCCAGGTCGAACAAGTCGGTCGTCTTGATGGTCGATCTAGCAAGAGTCACGATCACATCGGCAAGAGAACCGTCCAACCGCGTCAGCAGACGCCCCTTAGTTTCAGAATTGGCCCTGGTGGAAGCGTAACCCACCCAGCTGTTGTTGGTAAGCATGCTTCCAACGCGTTCGATGGTATTGAACGGGATGCAAAGGTTCGCCATACCTCGAATATTTCCCATCGACAACTCAAAGCTAACCATGACCACCACTTCGTTGGGCGGCACAATTTGAACAAGCTGCGGATTGCTTTCAACGCGTTCGACCTCGATGTCCAACTGAATCACGTTGGCCCAGGCAGCTTGCAACTCTCTCAGGAATACCGATGTGATTCTACCTGCTAGTCGAAGCTCAATCTCAGACAAGGGACGCTTCAAGGAAGAATCGCCCCCGACCGTTCCACCAAGCATCCGATCGATGATGGGATAAAGAAGCGATGGGCTAATGTCTAACACCCAGTTCCCTTCTAAGGGCTTTGGCTTAAGAAGATTGAAGCAGGTGGGAATTTCCAAACTATAGACGAATTCACTGTACGTTAGCTGGTCGACGCTGATCAGTCGTACTTCCACGACACTTCGAAGGACGGCCGAAAGCGAGGCTCCGAAATTACGTGAAAAGCCGTCGTGCAGAGACTGCAACGCACGCATTTGGTCTTTGCCAACACGTTCAGGACGCTTGAAATCGTACGCTAAGACCCGCACCTTGCTTGCAGGCTTCTTGGGCTCCGATTTAGATTCTTGGGTGTTGGCAGCCGCCCCCGCGGTTGCTCCCGATCCATCCAGTGCCTTCAAGAGGCTCTCAACATCATTCCTACTCAAAACATCGTCGGACATTTTGAAATCCTTTTCTAAAAGCCAGTTCGAAAATGGGGCAGACCCATATTCGATTCGGCATTATGTTCGAACGTGCCCATCTCCATGGACAATATATTTGTACGTTGTCAGCTCGCGAAGCCCGCATGGACCACGCGCATGAAACTTATCGGTGCTGATTCCGATCTCTGCTCCTAAACCCAACTGCCCACCATCGTTAAATCGAGTCGATGCGTTCACGACGACAGCCGCAGAATCCACTAGGGTGGCAAACCGCTGGGATGTAGAAAGATCCTCGGTCATGATCCCATCCGTATGACCCGATCCATACTTGTTGATGTGATCAATAGCTTCATCCAAGTTGCCAACAACCCGAACGCTCATAATGGGCCCTAAGTATTCTTGCGACCAATCTGACTCCTGAGCCAATGTACCCGACTTTAGCAGGCGATGCGATTCTTCATCGCTTCGAAATTCGATATCATAGGGCTTCAATCGAACAGCTAACTTGGGAAGAAATTCGGAGGCAACCGAACGGTGGACCAACAGGGATTCCAGAGCATTGCACACACCCATTCTCTGGCACTTGGCATTTTCGACAACGTTCAACGACTTCTCCAGATCGGCATGCACATCCACATAGATGTGACAATTCCCATCGTAGTGCTTTAACACTGGCATCTTCGCTTCGGAAACCACTCGCCGGATCAGCCCCTCGCCACCTCGAGGAATAGCCAAATCAATCCATTGATCGTGGCTCAGAAAATGCCCAACAGCATCACGATCCGTCGTATTAACAAGCTGAACCGCGTTCGTTGGCACTCCGACCTCCAAAGCAACCGACTGCATGATCGATACGATGGCTTGCGAGCTGTGGGCTGCTTCCTTGCCACCGCGAAGAATGATGGCATTACCGCTCTTTACTGCGATTCCAGCAGCATCCGCCGTCACGTTTGGACGCGATTCGTAAATGAAAAAAATGACCCCCAACGGCACTCGGACTTTCGAAAGTCGCAGTCCGTTGGGTCGAACCGAACCCTCGATCAACTCCCCAACGGGATCTGGCAAAGCAGCGATCGCACATAAACCAGCCGCGATCTGAAAAACCCTTTCGCTCGACAATCGCAATCGATCGACTTCGGCACTGGTCAGGGAGTAAGTGCTGGCATTCTCGAGATCTAACCTGTTGGCCTCCAAAACGTCGCCAACTAATTCCTCTAAACGCTGGCCACATTGTAACAACCAGCGGTTCTTGGTACTTCCCGGTAAACCACACAGCTGCTGCGATGCTATTTTGGCATTTTGGGAAACGCGCGCGCAATAGGTTTCTAGCGTATCTTCTGCAGCAACAGACATGAATGCATGTGGGTTGAAAGGACGAACTTTTTGAGAATAACGTGACCAGTATCGAAGAAGTTCCATATGGGGTCAATGCTGAAAATAGATAGCGAAAGTCCAGGCGATTGCACAGCCCTATGTCTTTGGGAATGTGATCTTCGATTACAATGGGACGCTTTCTCAAGCCGCAAATTGCTATCATTTCTGAATGCCCTCGTCCATTCTCAATACCGTTTATCGATTTATCCCCGCCGTTGAATCGTTGCGCAGCTACTCGTTGACCTTTTTTCGGCGGGACGTATTTGCTGGTTTGACGGTGGCGGCCGTTGCTGTTCCTCAGGCGATGGCCTATGCCAGTATCTTCCATATGCCTGTCGAGATGGGGCTTTATACCGCAATCATTATGACCACGGTCGGGGCATTGCTCGATTCATCGAAGCAACTGATCAACGGTCCGACGAATGCGATTTCGATCGCTATGCTAAGTGCCCTTGCCATCGTCCCTGAAGAGGATCGCGTTTCAGCTGCGATCATGATGGCCTTTTTGATCGGATTGATCCAAACGCTTATTTCTCTCCTGCGGTTTGGGGACTTTTCTAGGTTTATTTCGCATGCGGTGGTGGTGGGGTTCACGCTGGGAGCATCGGTCTTATTGCTATTGGATCAACTCAAGAACGTTTTCGGTCTCAAAGAGATGGGAACCGTGCATGATCACTTTTTGATGCGATTTTCGAATACGTTCACTCAAGGATGGAACTCGGAAACCGCCAGCAAACATGGATGGACCGCAGGGATCGCATTTTTGACCATTGTGTCCGCGTTGATCTTTCGTGCTATCAACAAGAGATACAAGTTAGGACTTCCGGAGTTGCTTTTGGCAATCAGTGTTGCTTCGGTGTTTCTTGTGCTGGCAGACCCAATGCAGCAATCAGGAGTCAAACTACAACCGCCTGTACCGAGAAGTCTTCCTTCGTTCGAAGTTCCAGAACTCGATTGGGGAATGGCACGCAATCTTTCAAGCAGTGCGGCTGCAATTGCCTTTTTGGGATTGCTAGAGGCGATGGCCATGTCAAAGTCGATCGCTGCCAAGACCGGTCAAAAACTGGATATGAATCAGCAGTGCTTAAGCGAAGGGCTGGCCAATATGGCGGGTAGCTTCTTCCGATGCTTTCCTGGCTCGGGGTCACTAACGCGTTCCTACATCAACCATTCTTCGGGCGCGGCCACGCAATGGTCAGGGGTCATCAGCGCTCTCGGGGTGGCGGCCACAATTCTCGTTCTTGCCCCCTTCGCACAGTACATTCCAAAAGCCGCGCTGGCCGGCGTTTTGATTTTGACCGCAGCCAGAATGAACGATTTCAAAACCTTAAAATACTATTTGACCGCAACCAGCTTTGACCGCTGGATCGTTATTGCAACAGCCTTGTCCGCGATTTTGATCTCGATCGAGTTTTGTATCTTAATCGGCGTCTTTCTGTCTTTTGCTTTTTTTGTGAGGCTAGCCGCAAAGATTCGCGTGAATGAATTGACGGTTACCAGCGATCGCGTGATTCGGGAGGTCATACCTTCGGATTTACGTTGCTCCTACCTTCGAATCTTAAATGTCGAAGGAGAAATGTTCTTTGGGTGTGCTCCGGAACTCGAGCGACAGTTCATCGCTTTCTCCGAAGAAACGCCTGACAGTCTCAAGGTCGTAATCTTAAGACTGAAACGAACGAACAACCCCGATGCCGTTTGCATGGATATTTTGGAGCGATTCATTTTAAAGATGCAGGAACGCAAGATCATCGTCATGCTGTCAGGTATTCGATCTGGTATGGCCAAAACCATGGCAAATACTGGGATCACGCACCTCGTCGGCCCGGAGAATATATTTCGCGAGGAATCCGAAGTTTGGGCAAGTACCATTACAGCCATGAAAAAGGCCTACGTGTTATTGGGTAACAATCGGTGCCAACACTGCCCGAATCAGTCCATCGCAAGCGAACAGCGAGCCGACTGGTCCTATATGATTTAATGCGTTGTCGATCACTAAAAAAGGAATGATATCGTGAAAAACTTCTCAACGTCGACCTGGACC
>Ga0247831_1001869_pt1 | contig 36808 bp, 33 predicted proteins | sample LaCruzMarch2015__9_FD_192406 | JGI IMG/M metagenome (GOLD analysis project Ga0247831, IMG submission 192406) | Freshwater microbial communities from meromictic Lake La Cruz, Castile-La Mancha, Spain - LaCruzMarch2015_1m | ecosystem: Environmental > Aquatic > Freshwater > Lake | place: Spain...
TCGCATTACGGCAACGAATTCAAACAAAATTACCTTCATTTTATGCCAACAAAAATTGCTTGTATGCAAGCAAAATAAATGTAGAACAATGCTCCTCAGAAAAAACTGCAACATTCAAAGCTAGTTTAGTTAGTGGTCAAACCTTTATAGACTTAACTGCAGGCATGGGGGTTGATAGCTTAGCCTTGAGTACAATATTTGAGCAAGGCATACTTATTGAACAACATGAATTACTCGCATCGGTTACTGCATACAATATTAATCAACTATTTCAAAAACCTCATTTACAAGTATTGGGCGGTGTAAAATCCGAAGACTATTTAAAGGATATACAAGAGCAGGTTGACCTCATTTACCTCGACCCTGCTCGAAGGGATGCAAAAGGTGGCAAGGTAGTCCAATTAAACGATTGTGAGCCAAACGCAATAGAACTTTTAGATTTGTTATTGCAAAAAGGCAGTAAGATTTTACTCAAAACATCTCCCCTTTTAGATATTGAATTAGCATGCAAACAACTCAATTATCATGTCAGTGATGTGTATGCCGTAGCAAGCGATCATGAGTGTAAAGAGTTATTATTTTTATTGGACAAAACCCAACATGAAAATTACACTATTCATGCTGTAAACTTGGATTATCAAAATACATTCGAAGCAACAAAACATCAAATCAATAGCGCTGAAATAAAATATAGCTTACCATTACAATACTTGTACGAACCCGATGTTAGTTTAATGAAGACAAGTTTGCACAATCTATTATCGCAAAAATATCCGGTGTTTAAACTTCATCCTAATACGAACTTGTTTACATCAGAGCAATACATTGATGAATTCCCTGGTCGGAAATTTAAAATTGAATTTAAATGCAAACCAAACCTTAAGGAAATCAACAACAATTTACCAGCATTAAAAGCCAATTTAACAATTCGAAATTTCCCAAGTACAGTGCATGAACTTCGCAAAAAATTAAATCTTAAAGAAGGGGGAGAACACTATTTGTTTGCAACAACTTTGCAACATAACGAAAAAATAATGCTCGGTTGTAGTAAAGCAACATAAGATAGCCAAGACTTAATTACAACTATTTTGTCCTTTCTTGGGATCTCCCATTACAATACTACTCTTACTTAAGTCACACAAGGTAGGGCATGGTAATGTCCCTGCTATCTTGTACATATATGAAGCATTTTGATATTCATACCTATTTTGATCTAAACCAACAACCATTATTATAGTTTCTCCACTTTCATCTTCTCCAAAAACACATCGATATGAAGCTGGAACTTTGCTCGCATTATTCGATTTTATTTGTTTTACCGCTGCACTTAAACCATCTATTGTCAATTCGCTAATATCAAATATCCCTTCTTTATTACTTCCATTATTGATACCGCAATAATTGGCAGTATTTCTGTATTTCACTGAATAATTATGTGCTTGATCGGGTGCTAAAGTTGAAAAATAAATACTTTCTCCGGGTACAGGTGATTTACTCATTAATTGTTGATTCAATAACATACCAACTAGAGTGCTTAAAATGGAAACTAAAATTAAAGTTGTTTTTTTCATAAATGAATGGGGTTTAATTATTTGTAAAGGTATAAAAATTAGTTGCAAGCTTGATTGCCATTAGCCCCAAAAATTATTTGACTCAATGGCGCATCACATAAATAAGGACAAGGTAATCCTAAATCAATTTGTTTGATTAAATTTAAATTTTCTAATTTAGAAGTATTATCTAACCCAACCACGAGAAGTTTTGCGTTTGCATCTGCCTCCGAAGTCATACCGAAAATACATCTAAATCGTCTAGGAGGATTTGAACCTGAGGACTGAATAATATCGTTTACAGCAGTGTTTAAACAAAGTACTGCATCATTCGTAATTTCAAAATATCCATGTTTATCAAAATTATTCGTAGCAGTTGGACAATACCCCATAGCTTTTCTGTAGTTGTTTGAATTTTTATGAGCTACATCTTGATTTTGGGCTGAATAGTTATTATTAGTAGGCGGAGGGCAGTTAGAACAGTCAAGTGGTTGTGGGCGAAAAAAATAACCTAGTGCAAGACCCAGCAATAAAGTGCCAGTCATGGATGCAAGAGCAAATGAAGTTTTCATAGTGATTTGAATAATTGGGTTAAAAAATAAAAAAAGTCTTAAGCGATAAAATTGAAATCCAACCTAATACTAATGCTCTACTATAAATTTGGTTGCATAAATGTAATTGAAATATTTAATTTTTCAAACTAATAGGTTACTTTTATAGCACCTATGAAAAGACTATTAGCTTGCATAATATCACTTTTACTTATCATGTTGTCATTCTCAACGAAAGCGATAAAACATGATACTGCTGATTTTGTAAAAAATATCAAAAGCCAATCCATTGAATTAAAAATGAATGGTATGATATCACTCGCTTATTACCATAAGTATATGAGTGGAAATCACAAACTTGCAGACAGCCTGTCAAAAGAGGCGTTATTGGTTGCACATTTACATGAGTTAAATTCTTTTATATGTTATACCGCTCTTGTATATAGCGAATTATGCCAAGCAGAAAATTTTCAAAATGCGCTGAATTATTTAAACGAAGGAAAAGAAATAGCAACTCGTATTAATAATTCAGAATTTAATTACCTCTTATTAATACACGAATCAAATTTGTATATATCGAATGGACAATTTAAAAAAGCTAGGGAATCATTGCAAAAAGCTGTAAACTATTTCGAGAGCAATAAAAAATACAAGTCCTATTATTATTTAACATTAGGGGATTTGCAAAGCAAGGATAATGAAAAAATAAATTGTTTTGAAAATTATAACAAAGCCATCTATAATTCAAAAGATTTAGAAAACGACTCCTTGCTTATTCAGTGCTATATTAAAATGTATGAATTCTATCTATTAAACAATAACGTAGCAAAAGCAAAAGAAAATCTATCATTGGCATCAGAAATCGTAAATAAATTAAAAAATAAAGACAAATCGGATAGCTTAATGATTAAAGCTAATTTAATCGAAATTTACACCCGCGAGAACAAAGATGATTTTGCTTTAAAGCTAGCTGAAGAATTGTTACAATTTGCATCTGATAATGGGTACTTCAATATTAAAGATAGAGTATTTGGAACTATTCGAAAATTTTATTTAAGTAATAATAAATATAAGGAGATATGCGATTTGTATTGTGTCAAATATCCTCAAGAATTAGAACGACTCAAGAGAAATGACTTAACAGTTTTTTTTCGAGTCAAAGCATTAATATTCGAAAATCAACAAAATATAGATTCAGCAATCCACTATATTAATTTAGCTGAACAAAAAATCCTCTTAACATCAAATGCGGCAAATATTTCTAACTTTTTTAAACGAAAAGGGCAATTCTATTTAAGACAAAATACTCCTACAGAAGCATTAACATCCTTTCAAACTTCATACAACTACTCCATACAATCTGAATACTTTCCATATATCATCGAAGCGGCTTCAATACTAGATTCAATGTATTTTGCAAAAGGTGATTATACTAAAGCATACGAATATGCAAAAATTAAACACACCTATTCTGATAGTAATATTACACTTCTTCAAAACGATAAATTTCTCGAAATAGAACTTGAAAATATTGACAAACTAAAAACATTACAGCTTGAAAAAGAAGAACTTGCCCATACTCAGAAATCAAATTTCCAGGTACTCATTATTATTTTTTGTATCCTTCTATCCTTAATTATTTTGGTCTTAATAAGCAGCTATAAAATACCTGCATCTATCATCAAAGGTTTTGGATATATTACTTTTGTAATGCTATTTGAATTTATCATTCTTATTTTGGATACAAAAATTCATCATTGGGCACACGGACAACCTCTAAAAATAATGGCTGTAAAAATTGTATTAATTGCTATTATACTACCGTTGCATCACGCTACAGAGCATAAAGTTGTTCATTATTTATTGAAGAACAAACTCGTTAGTCAAGGAAGTACATCAATTAAAACGGCCTACTTAAATGTAAAGGAATGGATGAGTAAAATGCTAAAAAACACACATTCTAATACCAATGAACTAAAAGAACAAACTGAAGATTAATCCAAGTCCAAAGTGAGATTTGAATCAGATGTGTACATAAATAAAAATCCGACTTTCATCGGATTTGTATTCTTTATTTAGTTAAATCTACAAGGTCCGCTTCACTTCAATTTCTTCGTATCCTTCTATAATATCATTCACTTGTAAATCGTTGTAGTTTTTAATACCTATTCCACATTCCATTCCAACAATTACATCCTTGACATCATCTTTGAAACGTTTCAATGAAGACAGCACTCCATTGTAAATTACAATACCGTCACGTACAAGATTAATTTTTGTGTCTCGTTTAATTTTCCCATCCAATACATAACAACCTGCGATAGCCCCAACACCTGTAATTTTGAATACTTCACGAACTTCAATGTTACAAACTGCTTTTTTCTCAATTTTCGGTTCTAACAAACCTTCCATTGCGCTTCGAATTTCATCGATTGCATCATAGATAATTGAGTAGTAACGTATTTCTATATTCTCATTTTCAGCAAGTTTAGAAGCTTGCATAGAAGGTCTAACCTGAAATCCAAGTATAATGGCATCTGATGCAGTTGCTAATAATACATCCGATTCTGTAATTTGACCTACAGCTTTATGAACTACAGAAACGGCAATTTCATCTGTCGATAATTTTTGTAACGAATCGCTCAAGGCCTCTACGGATCCATCCACATCACCTTTGATAATGACATTTAATTGCTTGAAATTACCCAATGCTAAACGACGTCCAATTTCATCCAATGTGATATGTTTTTTCGTACGCATACCTTGCTCACGCATGATTTGGGCACGATGATTTGCAACTTCTTTTGCTTCATCTTCATCTTCATATACTTTAAATTTCTCGCCAGATTGTGGTGCTCCATTCAATCCTAATATTTGAGCTGGAGTTGATGGACCAGCTTTCATTTTTTTCTTACCACGTTCATCACTCATTGCTTTCACACGACCATAAATTGATCCTGCTACAATCATATCACCTATTTTCAATGTTCCACTTTGAACCAAAATAGTCGATACAAATCCACGACCTTTATCCAAAGATGCTTCAACGACAGTACCATTGGCAAAACGACTAGGGTTTGCTTTAAGATCTAGCAATTCTGCTTCTAACAATATTTTTTCAAGAAGCAAATCAATGTTTAAACCTTGTTTTGCTGAAATTTCTTGAGACTGGAATTTTCCACCCCATTCTTCGACCAAAATGTTCATAGCAGAAAGTTGCTCACGTATTCGATCTGCATTGGCCCCATCGCGGTCTATTTTATTAATTGCAAAAATCATAGGAACACCAGCTGCTTGCGCATGACTAATAGCTTCTTTCGTTTGAGGCATGACAGAATCATCTGCAGCGACTACGATAACTGCGATATCAGTAACTTTGGCTCCACGAGCACGCATAGCAGTAAAGGCTTCGTGACCTGGAGTATCTAAGAATGTAATTTGTTTTCCATTTTCAAGTGTCACTTCATAAGCTCCTATATGTTGCGTAATACCACCAGACTCACCTGCAACAACATTTGCACTTCGAATATAATCAAGCAATGAAGTTTTACCATGATCGACATGTCCCATGATTGTTACAATTGGTGGTCGAGATACTAAATCTGCTGGATCATCTTCTATATCTATTTCTTGCTCAGCTTCTTGTTCGAGGTTGATAAACTCGACTTCAAATCCAAACTCACTTGCAACTAATTCAATTACTTCTGCATCCAAACGTTGATTGATAGATACCATGATACCCAAACTCATACATTTTCCTATGACTTCAGAGAAACCAACATCCATTAAGTTTGCTAGTTCACTCACTGAAATAAACTCGGTCAATTGTATTTTATTGTCATCACCGTCATTGAATTCTTTGGCTCGTTTTTCGGCCATTTCTTCACGTTTGTTGCGGCGATATTTTGCTTTCAAACTTTTACCACGTGTAGTAGTTCCAAGTTTCGCGAGCGTTTGTTTTATTTTATCTTGTATTTCATTTTGATCGATAGGCTTATCATCTGGTCTGCGATTTCGATCGTTAGGTCTATTTCCAGCACCAGCACCAGCACCAGCACCAGCACCATCTCGTCTAAACGGAGGTCGTGTATCTCTATTACCTGTCCCAGCATTGTTGCTAGTACCAGTATTTGGTCTGTTGGCTGTATTGCCTCCGCTATTGCTTTGACCTTGATTTGAACCGCCTTTATTATCTATTGGTATGCGTTTACGCTTGCGTTTTTCAGCAGGCTTGTTATCCTTTGGAGTTTCTATAGGTAAATTAATGCGACCGACTATTTTCGGGCCTTCTAGTTTATCACGTTTGAGTGTGTGCAACACAACTTCATCAGGCAAAACCACTTCTGGTGTTACAGATTCTAAGACTGGTGAAGCAGGAACCATAACTGGCACTTCAACTATGGGCTCTACTACCTTAACTGGCTCTTCCTGTTTGACAGGTTTAACGATTTCTACAGGTTTGGGTTTAGGCTTACCTGAGACATCAATTCGACCCAATATTTTTGGTCCTTCCAATTCAGGGGCTTGTATCTTTACTTTTTCGATAGTTTTTTCTTCCTTCGGTTTTTTAACTTCCTCTGGTATAACTTCTACTATTAAAGGAGTTACACTCTCTTCTTCTTTTTTAGTTTTTTTAGGCTTAGGTTTAACCTCAGGTTCTACTTCTATGATAGGCTCTTCTTTTGGTTGTTCTACAACCTCAATTACCTTTTCAATTACCTTAGGCGTCAAATCAATTCTCCCAATTATTTTAGGTGCTTCCACCTCTGGCACCTCGATTTTTATCTTTTCAGCAGGTTTTTCTTCTTTCTTAAGCTCTTTTGCTTTTTTATCTTCAGCATTGCCTTTATTCAAGACGACTTTCTCGCTTTTCTTTTTTGCAGCACGTTCTGCATCATACTCTGATATCAAAGCATCATACATATCTCCAGACAATACCGGATCTGGTTTATTGTCTACTGCGAATCCTGCTTTCGTAAGAAATTCTACTATGGTATTTTTACCAACGTTAAACTCCTTAGCTGCCTTCATAAGGCGAATTGTATTTGTTGTTTCTGACATTTGTTATTTCAATCTATTGGTTGTACTGAAGCTGAATGACTCAGCACTGTTCATAGTTTTTTATTCGTATAATTTGTTCATTTCAAAGTTCGTTATTACAATCCGATTTACCAAGTATTTCATTTTATGATAAAGAAAATTGTGCTAAAACTTCATTATGAACCTTTTTCTTCTTCATCGAACTCACGTTGAAGAATTTCTTTTACATCTTTGATTGTTTCTACTTCCAAGTCTGTTCTTCTGATCAATTCATCGTCGGAAAGTGCTAAGATACTACGAGCAGTATCACAACCTACTTTCTTCAATATATCGATAACCCATGCATCAATTTCATCTGTAAATTCATCCATATCGATATCAAATTCACCTTCTTCTAAATCATCGCGGAATACGTCTATATTATACCCTGTCAATTCCTGAGCTAATTTAATATTTACACCACGTTTACCAATAGCCAAAGAAACCTGATCCGCTTTCATAAACACTTCAGCATACTTAGTTTCTTCATTGATATTCATGCTACTGATTTTAGATGGTGTCAACGAACGTTGAATCAGCAATTGAATATTTTGTGTAAAATTGATAATATCGATGTTTTCATTTTTCAATTCTCTTACTATTCCATGGATACGGCTACCTTTCATACCAACACAAGCTCCAACTGGATCAATACGATCGTCGTAGCTTTCAACAGCGACTTTGGCACGCTCACCTGGTTCGCGAACTATTTTTTTAATACTGATTAACCCATCAAATATTTCAGGCACTTCCAGCTCAAGCAATTTGGCCAAAAATGAAGGATGCGTTCGAGAAAGGATAATGGTAGCACCGTTGTTGCGTAATTCTACTTTTTTAACTACAGCACGAACAGATTCTCCTTTTTTGAAATAATCTGTAGGTATTTGTTCTGATTTTGGCAAAATGAGTTCATTGCCTTCATCATCCAATAACATGATTTCTTTTTTCCAAACTTGATATACCTCACCGTTGATGATTTCGCCTTCGCGCTCTTTATACTTTTCGAGTAAAATTGCTTTTTTGAGATCGCTGATACGAGAAGCTAAGGTTTGTTTTGCGGCTAGAATAGCTCTTCTTCCAAAACTTTCCATAGTCAATTCTTGGTATACTTCGTCACCAATATCATAACTTTCGTCCAATTTTTTGGCTTCAGTCAATTCGATTTGAGTATCATCGTTCATGATATCTGCATCTGCGACCACTTCTCTACGTTGAAATATCTCCAAATCACCTGTTTGGTCATTTACAATGACGTCAAAATTGTCATCATTGTAGTATTTTTTGCGTAGCAAAGTTTTAAATACATCTTCGATGACCTTGATAAGGGTGGGACGATCGATGTTTTCGGCATCTTTAAACTCTGAAAACGAGTCGATTAGATTGATACTTGACATGTTTGTATTGTTTAATATTTACAGTTCTATAATTTTTTTGTTTTCTATTGATTAAAATTCAATGCAGACAATAGCTGTTTTAATGGCTGCAATAGGGATTTCGATTGGTGTATTTATAATTTCTTCTGTTTTTTTAGTTTTTTTCGAAGGCAGTGTTTTCTCTATTTTGATGGTTTCGTCATTGACTTCTAACAATTTACCTACAATACCAGATGCCTCCTCATCTAAAAGTTCAATTTCAAGTTTTCTACCAATATTTTTGACATACTGACGAAACATTTTGATCGGTGCATCTACGCCAGGGCTTGAAACTTCTAGTGAAAAATCTCCATCCGGATAAAGCTCTGCTTCTTCTATTTTGCGTCGTAAAGATCGATTGACTTTCATGCATTTTTCCAACGTAAGCCCGCTATCACTGTCAAGGTATATTTTATAATTGTTGGTTGGTTTAAGTTTATACTCAACCAAAAAACAATCTGTCCCTTCCAATGTTTGGTCCAAAAAATTTGCTATTTGTTCTTGTGCTGTCATATGTAAAATACATGGTCAGAAAAAAGAAGAAGGGAACTTTTCAGTTCCCTTCCGCACTTAATCTGTTGCAAATGTAATACATTATATTGAATTGATGAAATATTTCAAATCAACATACATTAGCGATTCGTTAAAATTTTGGGTGTAAATCACAGTAGTTATTCTGCATCTAGAACCACCACTTTCTCAATCATATCGCCTTCGCGAATAGCGTCAATGACATCTAAACCTTCTACAACCTTACCAAAACAAGTATGATTTCGATCTAAATGTGCCGTGTTGTTGCGGCTATGACAGATGAAAAACTGAGAGCCCCCTGTGTTTCGACCGCGATGAGCCATAGAAAGGACTCCTCTATCATGGTATTGATTTTCTCCATCTAGTTCGCATTCTATTTCGTAACCTGGCCCACCAGCTCCTGTTCCATCTGGGCAACCACCTTGAATGACGAAATCAGCCAAAACTCGATGAAATTTTAAGCCATCGTAAAACCCAATTTTTGCTAATTTTACAAAATTTGCGACTGTTTTGGGCGCATCTTGATCGTAAAATTCAATTTTCATAAGACCTTTGGCGGTGTGCATTTCAGCTGTTGTGTGTTTCATTGTATATTTAGTTTAGTTTATTAGTTAAAAAGTAGCTCGAGCATTTGCGCTTTCGTTTAAGCCTGCAAAATCACCTTCGAGGTATTTGTAATACGCAGTGATGGCTATCATAGCAGCATTGTCCGTACAATATTCAAATTTAGGGATAAAGGCTTTCCAATGGTATCGATGTGCAAAAGCCATGAGCGCTTCTCGCAAGCCACTGTTAGCACTGACTCCGCCAGCTATACAAACTTGTTTGATTCCTGTCTCTTTGGTAGCTTTTAGCATTTTTTTCATCAATATGCGTACAATAGTGTCTTGTATAGAAGCGCATAAATCGTTTAGATTGTTAGCAATAAAATCTTGGTCAATGGCTTTTTGCTTTTGTAAAAAATACAAAATTGACGTTTTTAACCCTGAAAAACTAAAGTTTAATTCTGGCATATTTGGCTCAGCAAATTGAAAAGCTTTTGGATTTCCTATACGAGCATATTGATCTATCAATGGACCACCTGGATAAGGCAAACCAAGCATCTTGGCAGCTTTATCAAAAGCTTCACCTGCAGCATCATCTATCGTTTCGCCCAATACTTCCATATTTAATGGACTTTCGCAACGGATAATTTGAGTATGTCCACCTGATACCGTCAAACACAAAAAAGGAAAATCGGGTTTTGGATCTTCTATCAGGTTCGATAATACATGCGCTTGCATATGATTGACTGCAATTGTAGGCAAACTCAAAGCCTGTGCAAAAGATTTTGCAAAACTGGCTCCTACTAGTAATGATCCTATTAAACCAGGCGATTGAGTATAAGCAATTGCACTGAATTGATTTCTTCCAACTCCGCTTTGGCTCAATGCTTCTTCTACAACAGGCAAAATATGCCTTAAATGTAATCGAGAGGCTGATTCGGGTACTACACCACCGTATTTCTCGTGGATTTTCTGGGTAAAAATAACATTGGATATAATCATCCCATCTACACAAACGCTTGCGCTTGTTTCGTCGCAGGAACTTTCGATTGCTAGAATCGTGACTGGTTTAGAAGGCATAGTCTATTACCAACGCAATATTTTTGTAAAAGTTCTAACCGGCTTAACCACTTGTTCAGTGATTTTGTTGTAAGAAAGTTGGTTTTCTTTCGGTGTATCATATGTTTTCAAGCACAAAATCAAATGTACTTTACCAAGATAGTTTTCTTTGTAGAATTTATCATATAATGCATCAATTTCACGCTCATCGACTTCAATGCGCATTCTTGCTTTATCCGTTTTGAAATAAACAACCATACTATCCCATTCTACATGTTCTACAACCCCTTTTGAGGTCAAAGTGCCATAGTATTTTTTAGGATCAAAATCAATTGTAGCGCAACAAGCTTGATCGGCATCACGCACAAAATCGGCATCTACATATCTAAATGTTTGATATTCGCAGGTATAGAAAGTTGAAGATAGTATGTCAAACACACCACAAACAGGAGGCTGACCCGGAAACTCATAAGTACTAAAAAAACCCTTGTCTACGACTTCTATAGTAGCTTTTTCGTAACCCATTGTATAAGTCAATTGTGCAAAAGACGATACTGAAAACGCCAATAAACACAATAATGAAACCAATTTTTTCATAGTATATATAAATGTTCTTTTTGAATTTAAAAACAAACTAAAGTGACAAATTTAAACGTTTTCATCAGGTTGTTTGCCGTTATTTCAATTTTATTTTTAAAATTATCTAACAAATATATAACTTCTATCGTCATTGAGGTAAGAATTTGCAAATAAATCTTATTGAACAATTATTTAATTAAAAAACATACTTTTACCCTTTAAATTTCAAAACATGAAAAAAATCATAATTATTGCTCTTATCGGCTTGGTAGGGCTTGGAACAATAAGTTCTTGCAAAAAGAAAAAAACAAGTGACAACAACAATGGTGGCAATTCTGGCAGCTTAGTTGAAGTTCCAATAGACCGTTCAGACACAACCAGCTTAACTGCTCCTATTGCAAGCATCCCTTTTTCCCTTGACTTTATGAATCCAAGTTCAATTCCTGGATTAGGACCTATGGTTATTGATACATTTGCAACAAAAGTAGATGAATTTATACAACCTTGGGGTTTTCAAAAAAAGGACATTCAATCAGTAACACTAACTGCGCTAAGCATTAACATTGAAAATGCACCTACGCAATTTTTCAATTTTGTAAAAGATACAACGCCAGTTAGCATTAAAGTGTTGGTAGATAGCTTCAATGGAACAAGTCCTAAAATGATTGCATTTAAAGAAAATGTGCCTCGCAACATCAACCAAATGCAATTGACAGTAGATCCTGCAGATATAAAAGATTATTTTAATGCAGATTTTATGAAAATTATAATAGCTTTTTATACACAAGAGAATGAAGAATTAATCGGAACAGCAAAATTCCGTGTGAACTACTCGTTTAAAATTATTGCTAAAATGCCTTAAACCTTAAAATTTGAAAACAATTCCTGATTGAATCAAGGCCTCTGGAATAAAATACTTTTCAAACAATATCCAACTTTTCCCTATACCAACCTCGGAGTAAACTCCGAGGTTTTTTAATGGAAAATAGCGAACACCTGCCGTAGCTTCAAGACTTAATGGATTAGGCAGTGCATATTTAAAACTAAAGGTAGTGGTATGCGCCATGGTATATGCCCGCATATTGATAAATCCATACCCAAAACCAAGTCCACCGTAAGCATCAAACTTCGAAGTTCGAATAAAATGGTAATTGCCCCGTACTAATCCAGAAAACTCAACTGCGCGGATTCCAAATTCAAAAGGACGATAACCTTGTTTAATAGTATCGAAACCATCGCCATCCCAAGCGACTTTGGATTGACTGAATGTTGCATTCAATGAAATACCGAATCTCGGTGTTAGCATTAACTCAGATTTAAATATAAATGGCCCTGCACCTGATACACGTATTTGTTCTTGAGTTGTTTTATATTTTAAAAAAGCACGAATGATACTTGGCGCGCCGTATCCTACAGTAACCACAGCATCGTTTTTATTGATACAACGCTCCTGTGCAAGAAGGACGCTAAACTTTCCGAGCAAGACGAAAAATAAGATAGAAAAAATTGTCGTTTTCATAAAACAAAAATACTACGCAATATAGTTTAACTATTTCAATTTTGGATTATCGATATGTCTATTATTGTCCCGATTGGTTTTCTTTTCAAAATTAGCTTTAAGAACATCCTCTAAGTTGACATTGCATTGATTTGCAATAGCAGTTAAAACCCAAAGCACATCTGCTATTTCATCGCCAATTTCTTTATTTTTATCAGATTCCTTAAAGCTTTGATCGCCATAGGTTCGAACCATTATACGTGAGAGCTCACCCACTTCTTCCATCAAAATACCCAAATTCGTTAACTCACTGAAATATCGTATCCCATGGGTTTTTATCCATCCATCAACATCTGTTTGCAATTGATTTATAGTCATACGTTTACTACTTTTGTTTTCATGATATATGCAATTCCACTCGATCTATCTTTCATTTTTTGGGCAAGTTCTCCTGTATAATGTTCATCAATAGTTTCTTTGAAATAATTCACCCACAATTGAAAATGCTCAGCCGTTAAAGGTGACTTTTTATGCAAATCCATATGTATAAACATGACATTTTTCGCATAGTCATTTTTGTCGAATATTACACTTTCCCAAAAATCAGCCAGATGGGGTAAATGTGTTTCTAAATCCAACTTTGCGACATCGATAAACAAATATGCAATTCGATCATCTGCAAAAAGTTTGAGGTAAAATGTTTTTAAAATAAAGTCTATATCGCTCCTTTCTTGTATTTCTTTTTTCATATTATTCTTTATTTTTTGAGTCTATGCAAATAGTCACTGGACCATCATTACTGATTTCCACCAACATATCAGCACCAAATGTACCTGTGTGAATCGGTTTGCCTAAATCTTTTTCTAACTTCACAATCATAGCCTCGTACAAAGGTATAGCGATTTCAGGTTTAGCAGCTTGAATAAAAGATGGCCTATTTCCTTTTTTGGTTGAAGCCTGCAAGGTAAACTGACTAATCAACAATATATCGCCTCCTACATCCTGTAAGGAAAGATTCATTAATCCATTATTATCATTAAAAATTCGCATTTGCGTTATTTTAGAACTCAACCAACCCACATCATCGAGAGTATCATTGTGTTCAACACCCAACAACACGACAAATCCTTTTTGGATTGAAGATTTGATATTCCTATCTATCGTGACACTTCCTTTTTTGACACGTTGAATGACGGCTCTCATAAATACGTTACTTTTGCTTGGTATTAAATCATGCAAATTAAATAAAATTCCAATGCACATTGACGTTAGCACAGAAATAGATTTAAAAACATCCCGCAGCGGCGGTAAAGGCGGGCAGAATGTCAACAAAGTAGAAACGCAAGTCGAAGCTCGATTTTCTATTCCTCAATCTTCAATTTTAACAGACGAACAAAAAGAAAAAATCATAGAAAGGTTGGCCAATAAATTAACCAAGGATCAATGCTTGATTGTGAAGTGCAGCGAATCGCGCACACAGTTGGATAATAAAATAAAAGCAATTCGAAAAATAAATACAATGTTGAATAGTGCCTTAATTGAACAGAAAAAAAGATTAAAAACGAAGACACCAGGAGCAGTCATTCAAAAACGAATTGAAGGAAAGAAAAAAAGGAGTGAACTGAAAAATCTACGTCGTAAATTATTATAACTTTCGTAAACGCTCAGTAGCAAGCTGCAAAGTTTCATCTTTTTTGGCAAAACAAAATCTAATCAATTTATCATCTTTTCCATTTTGATTAAATGCACTAATTGGAATGCTCGCTACCCCAAATGCTTTAGTCAACCAAATTGCAAATTCTTTATCAGGCAAAGTAGAAATTTGATCATAACCCACCATTTGAAAATAACTACCCTGTGTTTTTTGATAAATAGTAAATGGCAAGTCACTCAACAAATTTAAAAACAAGTCTCGTTTGGCTTGAAAAAAAGATGGCAGCTGCAAATACTCATTTTCATGTTCTAAAAATTTAGCCATTCCTACTTGCATGGGCGTATTACATGTAAAACACAAAAATTGGTGTATTTTTCTAAACTCCTGCATTATTTGTGGCGGCGCTACACAATACCCCATTTTCCAGCCTGTAGTATGAAAGACTTTCCCGAAAGAGTATATAACAAAACTACGTTGCTTTAAAGCAGGATATCGCAATACACTTTCATGTTTTTTCCCATCAAACGTTATATGCTCATATACTTCATCGCTGATAATATAAATATTAGTATCGTTTGTCAACGATTCTAGAATATGCATATCCTCAGAACTCCAAACATACCCTGTCGGATTATGAGGCGTATTGATAATGATAGCTTTTGTTTTGCTAGTTATAGCTTGCTGCACAGCGTCCCAGTCCACGGAATAATCTGGATATTTTAAGGAAACACATATAGGAATTGCTCCGTTCGTAAGAATATTGTGCACATAACTATCGTAGGCTGGTTCAAGTACAATGACTTCATCGCCAAGTTGAAGAATTGCTGTCAAAGCTGTATATATGCCATAAGTACCACCGGGCGTTATGGTTATTTCAGTTTCAGCATCTATTTCACATCCATACAAAGTATTTATTTTACGAGTCAATACATTACGCAATTCAGGAATACCAGTCATTGGTGCATATTGGTTATAGCCATTTTGCATTGCTTCATGCACATATTCTATCAAGGTAGATGATATCGGAAAATCAGGAAAACCTTGTGACAAATTGATGGCTTGATGTTCTTTGGCAAGCGCACTCATTACTGTAAAAATTGTAGTACCTACATTGGGCAACTTTGAAAACATAGAAATGAAAAAGTAATTTTATAAAAATAAAAAAATTAATCAGGGCTACAGAAATTTATCACCTTTATTTCTCTTTACTTCTGCAACATAGTCTTTAATTTGTTGTTCGCGATTTCGTTCACAAACTAAGAGAATATCATCTGTATCTATTACAATAAAATTTTCGAGGCCTTGCAGCACAATTAATTTGTCATCTGGAGCTTTTACCATACACTGTGATGCATCAATAATCATTACATTTTTTCCATACACAGCATTTCCTAAATAATCTTTTTCAGTATTGTCGTAAGCACTATTCCAGGTGCCCAAATCGCACCAACCAAAATAGGAAGGAATGACATAGACCCGTTTAGATTTTTCCATGATACCATAATCTATTGAAATATTGGTACATTGTGCATAAACCTTAGAAATTTCGACATGCTCTTCTTCGGTATTGTAAGACATTACACCAGAAAATATTTCATTCATTTCAGGTAAATATCGCTTTATTTCATCAATTATGGTTTTTACATTCCAAACAAAAATACCAGCATTCCACAAAAAATCACCACTTCTGATAAATGTCTCAGCGAGTTCATGCGTTGGTTTTTCAGTGAAGGTTTTCACTTGATATAAGCGCTCCATATTTTTGGTAGTGTCGTATTGAATATATCCATATCCTGTATCGGGTCGTGTTGGCTTTATACCCATCGTCACCAATACATTATTTTTACTTACAAAATCTAACGCGTCTATAATGTCTCTTTCAAATTTTCGATCGTCAAATATCAAATGATCAGCAGGACTCATGATAATATTGGCATCTGGATTTAAAGCATATAATTTATGTGCAATATATGCCGCACAAGGAGCGGTATTTTTCCTTGAAGGTTCGCTCAAAATATTATTGTCCAACAAATCAGGCAGTTGTGCTTTTAGTGTTGGGATGTAAGACTCATTGGTGATGATAAAGATATTCTCCTTGGGGCAAATATGATGAAATCGTTCGAAGGTCCATTGTATTAAAGATTTACCTGTACCTAAAATATCTAAAAATTGTTTCGGGTGGTCATTACGACTTTCTGGCCAAAAACGGCTCCCTACTCCACCAGCCATTATGGCCACATAATTATTCTTCAAGCTCATGATTGTATGTTATTATTGAATAAGAAACAATTTCAATTTTTAAATATAGTATATTTTTACAAACTAATCAAAGTTGGAAAACTTTTTGATCCATGTATCTTCGAGCGTTCGCATTATTTCTTTTTGCACTTTTGTTTTATCGCCAAAACCACACAGATGTAATGCGCCATGAATTAAAACGCGCAACAACTCATTCGTATAACTAATTTTGTGAAGAACAGCATTCTCTTTAACACGGTCTACACTTATATACATATCCCCAACAATATGATCTGATTTTTTTTCTGTCAAATCAAACGTGATAATGTCAGTATAGGTATCATGATTTAAATACACTTTATTCATTTCCCACAAATGTTCATCCGAAACAAATACATACGAAATCGAACATTCACTATGTTTATACTCGTTTATAATAATGGGAATAAAACGTCTAAGCTTACGTTTTTGTTTCAATCCAGAACTTACATTGTGTTCGGCAAATGTGCACTGACTCATACTTATGATAAGGTTGCAATGACATTTACCCCATTTTGCACTACATCACCAATTTGAGCATTGATTTTAGTACCCAATGGCAAATACAAATCCACACGTGAGCCAAATTTAATAAAACCTAACTCTGCGTTTTGTGCAGCTTGATCGCCTTGTTTTGAATACGTAACAATCCTACGCGCTACAGCTCCAGCTATTTGACGAATTAAAATTGATGCTTTACTATTTTTAACAACAATTGTACTGCGTTCGTTTTCGGTACTTGATTTTGGATGCCAAGCCACTAAATATTTCCCATTGTGGTATTTGACATAATCTACAACTCCGCTTATAGGATAGCGATTGACATGTACATTTAAAGGCGACATAAAAATTGAAACTTGGATACGACGATCATTGAAGTATTCTGTTTCAGTGGTCTCTTCGATTACAACGACTTTACCATCGCAAGGAGATATAATTAAATTATCGCCAGTCGTTTGAACACGAGGAGGCATTCTAAAAAACCAAAATACCCAGAACCATAACAACCCAGTCAAAATGAGTATAGGAATAGAAAGCCAAATTAAATCGCCTAAAAAAGTGGTACACAACCAAACGACTAGGGCATACAAAACAGTCGCTACAATACAATACATCCAGCCTTCTTTATGAATAGTCATGTCGTAAAATTTAAGGGCGAAAATAAGTCAATGTATTGACTTATAATAATGTAAAGTTTTCAACAATTATGACCACGCCATTCAACACTAGCCAAATACATGAAATTCGAAACAAGCTATTGCTAACAAAGCAAATAAAAATGCAAATGGGGCTGCAAAAAGCAATGAATCAAATCGATCTAGCGCACCTCCATGTCCTGGCATAATATTACCTGAATCTTTTACATCTGCCATACGCTTGAGCTTTGACTCAACCAAGTCACCGATAGTCCCAACTATAGAAGCAATAGCACCGATAACCAACCATTGCCACACTGGAAACCAAGATGTATTTATTCCCCAAATGAATACAATGACTAATGTAAACAAGATACCACCAATAGTACCTTCAATTGTTTTTTTAGGTGAAATAGAAGGTGCTATTTTGGTTTTACCAATAAAGGAACCTGTCAAATACGCCATAGAATCGTTAATCCAAATAGAAAAGATAAGGATTACTGGAAGCAACAATGACTGATATCGCAATTGCACCATCAAGCCTAATGACAAAGCAACATAACCAATGCCAGACAATAAATAATTGGCATTGGCATTTTTTTTAAACATAAAAAAAAGAATTAAAAACCCAATAAGTAAACCAATGAAATAAAATTGAGCATGATTCAACATACTGTTTATAAGGTTGTTACATACATTTATTTGCAAACTAATCAAGACCAAATAGGTTGCTATTCCAACAGCCATATAATTAGCTTTTTCTTGTTTTGAAAAGTTCACATTCGCTATTTTCTCCAAAAGGATTCTGTATTCCTTTAAAGCCAATATGGTTACCAATAAAAATAAACCTATAAAAGCCCATTCGTTCCAAAGCAAACCCACCAGCATAATAGCTGCAAATACCACAGCACTTCCAACACGTGTTAAAAAAGTCTTTAAGTCAAAAGCCATTCTTTTCTTTATTTATTGGTCAAATAATTGATCGGTTAATATTGCATTGGATTGTTTTACAAACGAATCGGGCACATGCAACTCAACATAGCCAAAAGACAAGTAGGAACTATCCTGTTTATTGAGCATTACGCAAGGAATTTCTGCATTTTCCAGATTGCCTTTTACAGCTTCTGCTTCAAATCGGTTGGAGGTTTTGTAAATACAAACCCAATTTTTATGTTGTTCCATAGCTTATAAAAATTTTAATTCATCATCAATTTGTTCTACTTCAATGTGGCGATAGGGTATTTTCTTAGCATAAAAAAAATACACCAATCCTATTGTGACAACTCCACTAGCTAAACCAAGCCAAATATTTACCATTTGAGGAGCAGATACATCTACATTGATTTTCCCATTGTTAAAAAGAAAAACCATGACTACAGTCAGTAAATTATTAACGACATGCATAATAATCGAAACCCAAATGCTACCACTAAAATAAAAACACAAGCCAAGCAACAAACCCAAAAATACACGTGGTATAAACGCACTTAATTGAGCATGAAATGCACTAAAAAGAATAGCAGTAATAAATAAGGCCGTATATGGTGTTTTGCTCATCCATTTCAACAATATAGACTGTAGACATCCTCTAAAGAAAAGCTCTTCTACAATGGCTGGTACAATGCATATTGCTAGTATATTCAGCATCAAATCCGACCAAGTATTTCCACTCAACATTACTTTGGCAAGCATCGTATATCGTTCATTACCTTCCACAAAAGGCAATTTACCATTCAAATTTTCCAACAAACTTGAAAAAGGAATTGCAAGCAACATAATAGCAACACCCAACATCAAATGAAAAGGTTTAATTGTTGTATCTGCACGCAAATACTCGGCAGGTTTTGGATAAGCCAAATAAGCAAATAATGCAGCTGGCATGAATAACATAATCAACATGGCCAATAATTCAACCAATTTAAATCTTAAACTCAAATGTGCTGGTATTTCTGTTAGTTTCGAAAATGCCTCAGAGCTATAACCTAATATCGTTTTATTTAAAAATTCAAGCATGAATGCTCCTACGAACCAGCTCATAGACATTAAAGCCAAAAAGACGACAAATTGCATATTGGGCTTGAAGTACGTAATGTAACGATTAAACATATTGACGATTAAACAAAGCAAATGTACATTTTGGAATACATAAATAATTACTTTCGTGGCATGAACTCTATAAAACTTATTTTCAAGACAGCAAATTCAGATCAAGGTGATTATATTTCTGGATTACTATCTAGTCTCGTGATCGAAGGAAGCGAACAAACCGATGGTGAATTGTATGTCTATATTCAAGAATCGAACTACAACGAATCTGACATAAAAGCTTTATTACAAGATCATCCGTTTGATTTTTGCACAGAAGTACTGCCCATGCAAAACTGGAATGCCTTGTGGGAATCCAACTTCGAACCCATACGCATACATCAAACTGTTGGTGTACGCGCACATTTTCACCCTCCTTTTACGGATTGCCAGTATGACATTCTTATTACACCCAAAATGAGCTTTGGCACCGGTCACCACGAGACGACCCAAATGATGTTGACTTATCTATGCGAAACCGATTGTAGTAATAAATCTGTCTTCGATTTTGGCTGTGGCACTGGCGTTTTGGCTATTTTTGCCAAACTTAAAGGCTCCGCTGAAACTATAGGAATAGACAATGATTCATGGTCAGTCGAAAACGCAATCGAAAACTGCATTCAAAATCATTGTACTGAAATTAAAATATCCGACGCTACTTTACACGATTTTCATCAACCTTTTGATATCATTTTAGCCAACATAAACCTAAATGTCTTACTCGAAACCTTGCCAAGGTTAAACGATATGCTCAAATCCGATGGCGATTTATTCCTCAGTGGCATTCTCATCAGTGATATAAACACCATATCAGAGCGCTTTACAAGCCTTGGCTTTGAGCTCAATGCACAAAAAAAACTCCAAACCTGGTCGGCATTACATATTAAAAAACGTAATATGTGATTTGTAAATCCCATTCAAAAGGATTATATTTGCCCTCCATAATTTTCAAACCCTAATTTTAGAGCATGAACGAAATTATACTTATTATACTAGCATACCTTATTGGATCAATACCTACAGCGGTTTGGGTTAGTAAATATTTCTTCGACATCGATATTCGCAATTTTGGAAGTGGTAACTCAGGAGCCACTAATACGTTTAGAGTTTTAGGATCCAAAGCAGGGACTTTTGTATTCTTTATCGATATGCTGAAAGGTTTTATGGCCGTGGATTTAGCCTATTTCATCGCAAGATACCAAATGGACAATATTGCTATGACCAATTTTCAGGTGTTGCTTGGAATAGCTGCCGTAGTAGGACATGTATTTCCAATATGGGCCAATTTTAAGGGTGGCAAAGGTATTGCTACACTATTCGGTATGATTTTGGCTATACAACCATTGGTAGCAGCTTGTTTAGTAGCCGTATTTTTCCTCATGCTATTCCTTACACGTTACGTTTCCCTTAGCTCAATCGTTGCAAGCATAGCATTTCCCGTAATGATATTTTTTATTTTTCGCGAGCCCGAAATAATGTACCGCGTTTTTGCTGTATCAACTGCCTTACTAGTTGTTCTAACACACCACAAAAACATCAACCGATTGCTTGCTGGCAACGAAAACAAAGTGCCTTTGTTTGGCAAAAAAGGATAAATAGGGTTATATATTTTTAACTTCAAACTATGCTCGAGATTATTACATCATATAAAATGGATGCAATGTTTCGTTTTAATTTCTACTTGGAGTTATTTTAATAATCTGAAACTTTAATCTAGAATTTATTATTATATGAAACTACTAATTAGTTTATTACTTCTTTGCAGTCTTGGGAAATTTGCATTTACACAAAACGTAACAATACTCGAAAAAGGAATTAAACTACCTTCGTGTAACGATTGTCCGTTCGAAATGATACAAAACGGTCTAGATTATTCAAGGTTTGAAAAAGTAGCTCAACTAGAAGGAAAGTTTATAAAAGCAGAAGAAGGATCAATAGAAAAATTATTCTCTACATTCAGATATAAGTCAAATAAAATGGGTGCAAATGCCTATAGATTTGATACAATTATAGACAATAAAGCTGTCATAACTTTACACTTATCCATCTATTGTTTACAAGATAGTATTTTGAAAAAAAACAACTCGTATCGAAATAAAAATGAGGTATACTTATTCGGCCCATTAGACAAGACAAAAAATACTGTTATAGCAAAAATTAATAATGAGAACAGTTCATTCGAACCTTTACATTTTAAAAAATATAAACTAAAGAATAAAGAAAAAATATCTCTCAAAGTTGGAAAATTATTTGGCAATAACCATACCCTAATTGGAAGCGAAAACGCAAATTCAGTATACTATAAACTAGGAAAATTTACAGGTAGAGTCACAAACAATTATGCTCCAAATAAAAATACAATAGGAATTAGAATTGGAGAAATGGGATATAATGGAAGTGCATATGGATTCAATAGTGGTGATATTTCACAAATAGAAGATGACTTGGGCCTTTTTCTATCCAATATCCTAACTGAAAACTAAAGCACTTACTTAAAAATGCATTGAATATTTTACCAAGTTGAGTTATACTTTACTTTCAAAAATCAATCTACCCCTTTATCGATAATAAAAAAAGTATTTTCTTCATCTCTCCCGAATTACTCGTAACTTTATCTTGTAACCTAAATTTTGTTCTATTCGGTTACCCGAAATTTGATGGTATGAAAAAAAATGTAATTGTAATAGGTGGTGGTTTTGCTGGAATTCAGTTTATAAAGAACTTAGATGAAAACCTATTTAATGTATTATTGATTGATAAAATAAATCATCATCAATTTCAACCATTGTTTTACCAAGTGGCCACATCGCAACTGGAACCTGCAAGCATTTCTTTTCCACTTCGTAATATTTTTAGATCTAAAAAAAATGTTCAGATTCGATTAACAGAAGTCTTATCAATTGACCATGCAAACAAGCAACTCCAAACTACAATTGGCGAATTTGAATATGACATATTAGTCATTGCCATCGGTTGTAAAACTAATTTTTTCGGCAATGACAATATTCGCAAACATGCCTTGACATTAAAATCGACCTATGACGCAATTCAAATACGAAATCATATTTTACAAACGTTTGAAACCATCATATCAGCTCAAGAACATGAAAAAGCAGCACTACTCAATCTTACAATTGTAGGTGCTGGTCCAACAGGTGTAGAATTAGCAGGTGCATTTGCAGAAATCAAACAACATATTTTACCGAAAGATTATCCAGGCATTGACTTTAGTCAGTTTAAAATCAACTTAATTGAAGGGAGCCCAAATACACTGAATAGCATGAGTGAATTGGCAAAACAAGCTTCGAGAACCTATTTAGAAAAAATGGGCGTTACGATTATCACAGAAACATTTGTAAAAACGTATGACGGCGAAGTGTTGGAACTGAGCAATGGCAATCAAATAGTATCCAAAACAGTTATTTGGGCTGCAGGTGTTGTTGGTAATACGATAAAAGGCTTACCAGAAACAGTCATAAAAGCAGGTCAACGACTGCATGTAAATCGAATGAATCTAATTGAAGGTTTGGAGGACGTTTATGCTATAGGTGATATAGCATATATGGAAACAACAAAATATCCAAAAGGACATCCACAGTTGGCGAATGTTGCGATTAATCAAGCTAAAAATTTATCCAATAATTTAGCTAATATCATTCGAGGCAAACAATCCAAAGAATTTGAATACAAAGACCTTGGATCTATGGCAACCATTGGCAAAAACAAAGCTGTTGTAGATTTGCCTTTTTATAAATTCAAAGGATATTTTGCTTGGTTGACATGGATGTTTTTGCATTTGATGTTGATCCTAAGCGTTCGCAATAAATTAATCATATTTATTAATTGGGCTTGGGCATACATTTCTAGAGATTCATCACTATGGCTGATACTCAAAAAAGACAAGTCGGAATAAAATACTAATTTTAAAATTGAAGACTAGATTCTAAATCCTTCATTTATTTTCAAACAAATCTTGTATTTAAACCCATATTGTAGTCAAGTAATTTTTATAGAGGAGAATTCAGTATAATTATATTGGTATTCAGAATTGCTTTTGTGAAATAGCACCAAAAAAAAATCTGCATGAATACATGCAGATTACTATTTTATATCAATTAAAATTCTATTTGTTCATTGTAGCCAAAAACTCTTCATTGGTTTTGGTATTGCGCATTTGTGCAAGCACAAAGTTCATGGATTCTTCTGCATTCATATCGCCAATATAACGACGAAGGATATACATTTTATTCATAACATCTTTGTCGTGCAAAAGATCATCACGTCGAGTAGATGAAGCTATGATATCGATGGCAGGATAGATGCGCTTGTTGGCTAAACGACGATCCAATTGCAATTCCATATTACCAGTACCTTTAAATTCTTCAAAGATTACTTCATCCATTTTACTACCTGTATCAATCAACGCTGTGGCAAGTATCGTTAATGATCCACCATTTTCAATTTTACGCGCAGCACCAAAAAATTGTTTCGGTTTCTGCATCGCATTGGCTTCAACACCACCACTCAACACTTTACCTGAAGCTGGTGCTACAGTATTGTGTGCACGTGCCAAACGTGTAATACTATCCAATAAAATAACAACGTCATGTCCTACTTCTACTAATCGTTTTGCTTTTTGCAAAGCTATCGTAGATACTTTAACATGTTTATCTGCAGGCTCATCAAAAGTAGATGAAATTACCTCAGCACGTACACTTCGTTGCATATCTGTTACTTCCTCTGGTCGCTCATCCACCAATACAATCATCAAATAACATTCAGGATGATTGGCTGCAATGGCATTAGCCACTTCTTTAAGCAACATGGTTTTACCCGTTTTGGGTTGGGCTACAATTAATCCACGTTGGCCTTTACCTATTGGCGAAAACAAATCCATGATACGTGTAGAGTAGTTGTTTGGCGTTGTACACAAATTTAATTTTTCGTACGGAAACAACGGTGTTAAATAATCAAATGGCACACGGTCGCGGACTTCATCCGGTGATTTACCATTGATGGTATTCACTTTCAATAGTGCAAAATATTTCTCACCTTCTTTAGGAGGTCTAACTGTACCAGTAACGGTATCACCTGTTTTTAAGCCAAACTGCTTGATTTGCCCATGCGAAATATAAACATCATCGGGCGAACTCAAATAATCGTAATCACTTGAACGTAAAAAACCATAACCATCTGGCATCAATTCTAGTACGCCTTCTGTTTCGACTTGACCATCAAATTCAAGGTTGAATTTTGGTATTTTTTTAATTTTTATTTCCATCTCAGCGAATGGTGCTTGTTGAGGTTGTGGTTGCTGTTGTTGTGGCTGAGTTTGAACTTGTTGCGCTTGTTGTGGAACTTGTTGTTGTTGCTGTTGAGCTTGCTGCTGTTGTTGAGCTTGTTGTTCACGATTCTCCATGGCTGCTATAGCCGCTTCTACTTTATCTTCAGGACGCTGTTCACGTTTGTGATCTTGATTACGTTGATTCGGATGTTGTGGTCGAGGTTGGTGCACCGCATTTGGATTTGCATTCGCTTGCGGATGTTGCGGCTTTTGATTCGGATGTTGATGTTGTGGTCTAGCAGGATTAGCCTCATTGTTACGCGGCGGATGTTTTGGATGATTGTGTTGTGGCACTTTTGGCTTCGGAGCTTGCTCAACCTTTTGTTCTACAGATTGTTCGGTCTTTTCTACAATTGGCGAAGTAACAACCTCTAATGGCAATTCAGCAGCTTTTACCTCTGTTGAAACTTCTTCTTTTTCAGTTGATTTATTTGCAGCTGTAGGCTTTTTTGTTGCGGCTTTTTTAGCTACTTTTTTAGGCTTTTCTTCCTTAATTATTTCTGACTGCTCATTTACTACTTTCACTTGTTCTACAGCTGTATCAGTTAGAGCAGGTGAAGTCTCTTCGACTTGCTTTTCTGCTTTTTTAGTTACAGGTTTCTTAGCCGCTTTTTTGGGCTTATCGGTGGCATTTTTTTCCATAGGTAATAATGCCTGGGCATCGAGTATTTTGTAAATTAAATCTTGTTTGGGTAAATTTTTTGCATCTTTTACGGCAAGCTTATCAGCTATATCATGCAATTCCGGAACGATCATATCGTTCAGTTGAATAATATCATAATTCATAATCAAATCTATTTTCGTTTATAACGAACAAAGTGTTTAAATGTGTAATGGATTTTAAAGACTAGGTAAAAATCAGAACGCTTTGTTGAAGTTTAGCGTGAGACTGATTTCTTTTTCTAGTGCAAGTTTACGACCACATTTTGTATTTATCAAACTTATTTTTTCTTTTTCGTTACAAAGCGATCATCGGTCAAGGCGTGCAAAAAGGCTACCATATCTTGTTTTTCTTGCTCTGAAAGGCCAATTTTAATAGGCAATATGGTATCGCGATTGATAGAATGCTTCATAAATTTAGCAGGCTCATCGTAATAATCTATGACTTCGCGCAAGGTTTTAAAAGAGCCGTCGTGCATGTAAGGCGCTGTCATAGCGACATTACGAAGACCTGGTGTTTTAAACTTACCGATATCGTCAGGATTTTTTGAAATTAAATAACGACCGCTATCGTTATGTTCGCTGCCATTGAACAATCCGATATTTCGAAATTCATCGGCAGTAAAATCGGGTGTAAAATGACAATCAAAACATCTTGTCCGATTACTCATAAACAAATCTCGACCACGAATTTGCGCTTCGGTCAATCCACCAGGTAAATCGTCTATCCAACGATCATTAGGAGTTTGGTCAGTTTCTAATGTTCGCTCAAATGATGCAATAGCTTGAACAATAGAGGCACTATCGGGTAGTTTTTTAAACACTTGATAAAACAATTTGCGATAACCCAAATGATTTCGAACTCGAATAACAGCTTTCGAAAAAGGCAAATTCATTTCGACTGGGTTTTCAATTGGCCCTACCACTTGCGCTTCGAGCGACGCTGCTCTTCCATCCCAGAAAAATGTTTCGCGCATAGCCATATTCATCACTGAGGGTGTATTCCGATTACCTAGCTTACCTCCTACTCCTTTGCTGAATGCACTTGTATCGGCAAAAGCAAAGTCGGGTTTATGGCAAGATGCGCATGAAATAGTATGATCTAAGGATAAAATCGGATCAAAAAATAGCTTTTCACCAAGTTTTTCAGGCGTTATTTTCGTAGTCTTTTTGGCATCAGGAACAAATGCGCTCCATAGCACTCCACTGATAAGAAGCAAAAACACACTTAATCGATAAACAATTTTCCGCATTTGAGTTGCAAAAGTACATCGTTCTAGTAATTTCGCGGAATGATTTATATCAATAATCAGTAGCATTTTATCACAAAACAAATCGAAATGACTCCAGAACGAAAAAATAGACTTGAATTTGTCTTGAACAACCGCCAAAACGATTTGACCGTAATACTCGAAAACGTATTTGACCCACATAACATATCAGCCGTAATACGTACCTGCGATGCAGTAGGCATCATGGAAATCTATGTCTTAAACACGATAAACCCAAACCATTTTAGATACAACGACTATGCAAGTTCGAGTGCAAGCAAATGGGTTGTGATAAATCAATATAGCGACACCAAAGCATGCATTGATGCTGTACGAAAAAAATATAACATGATTTACTCGACACATTTGAATGAATCATCAAAAGATTTATTCGAATTAGATCTTACGCAGTCTACTGCTTTGGTGTTTGGCAACGAACGTTTTGGCGTAAGCGAAGAAATACTCAGTTATTGCGATGGCAATTTCATAATCCCACAAGCAGGTATGATTCGTTCACTCAATATTTCAGTAGCATGTGCTGTGAGTTTGTACGAGGCCTTTCGACAAAAAAACACACAAAACCATTACAAACAAAAGAAAATAACGAACGAAGAACAATCCAATTTGCTCAAATTGTGGGACGAAGAACGGCTTTCGAATGAAATTGTATAGAAAAATTGAATATCTTTTTTTCATTTCATTTTTAATTCTATATTTGCAGTCCCAAAACATGGAGGGTGTAGCTCAGTTGGTTAGAGCATTGGTTTGTGGTGCCGAGGGTCGAGGGTTCGAGCCCCTTCATCCTCCCATATTTTGAAAAGCTTCTTGCAAAAGAAGCTTTTTTTTATTGCAAAAAATTGAATTCCATTTGAAATCAGCGTAAGAAGGTATTATTTTGTGCTATGTCAAAAACTATTGTTTTCAAAACGATTTTATTGTTGAATGTATTGTTGCTGTCTATTTCAACACGCAACCTTGCTCAGCAAACGCCTTACGAACATCAAGGAAAAAATTATACAGCCACATATCAAGAGTGTATAGACTACTATCGCGAATTAGATGATGAATATAATACTGTATCGATGGTCGAAATGGGCATGACCGATGCCGGACTTCCGTTACATCTTGTTCTTGTCAATGCAAAAGGACAATTTGATCCTGAAAAATGGCATGCAAAAAATCAAGTGGTGATACTCATCAACAATGGTATACATCCTGGCGAACCTGATGGCATAGATGCATCCATGATGCTTGTTAGAGATTTGGCACAAGGCAAACTTGAACTTCCAGAAAATGTATCACTTGCATTTATTCCAGTTTATAATATTGGAGGTTGTCTGAACAGAAGCGAATATAATCGTGTAGATCAAAATGGACCAACCGCGTTTGGTTCTAGAGGCAACTCGCAAAACTTAGACTTAAATCGTGATTTCATCAAATGCGATAGCAAAGAAGCACGTTCATTTGCAGAACTTTACCAATGGTTAAATCCTGATATTTTTATAGACAATCATGTGAGCGATGGAGCTGACTATCCATATGTAATGACATTAGCCACATCCCAACACAATAAATTAGGTAATGAAATGGGCGCCTATATGAATGACATATTTGAGCCTGCATTATTTTCTGCTATGCGCGACAAAGAAAACCCCATGATGCATTATGTCAATGTATGGGGCAGAGATGCAAAAGATGGATGGCCACAATTTTTTGATCAAGCTCGATACAGTACAGGCTATGCTACATTATTTCATAGTTTTGGCTTTACGCCTGAAACACATATGCTCAAGCCATATGATAAACGAGTACAAGCCACTTATCAATTTATGGAATGCATGCTTACATTTTCATCATCCCATTCGCTTGATATTAAATCGAAGCGAAAAAACTCTTTCGAACAAGCCTATCAACAAAAACTTTTCCCACTCAATTGGATGGTCGATACAAGCAAATCCACCAAGGTTGAATACCAAGGATATACCTATAAAACCAAAACGAGTTTAGTGTCTGGACTACCTGTTCCCTCCTACGACCGAGAAGATCCTTACACGACTCAAATTACTTATCAAAACTATTACACACCTTCTAAATCGGCTCTAGCGCCTGAAGCTTATATCATACCACAAGGCTGGTGGAAAGTAATTGACTTGCTTCAATTAAATCAAGTTAGTATGCAACAACTAGAAACAGATACTATGATGGAAGTTGAAGCCTATACCATTACTGATTACAAATCATCAGAAAGAAGTTATGAAAATCATCATGGAAATTCATCCATCAAAGCTGATCGAAAAAAAATAATTCATTCATTTCGAAAAGGCGATTATCTCATTCCGACAAATCAATATCGTAAACGATTTATCATCGAAGTACTCGAACCCGAAGGCAACGACTCTTACTTTGCATGGAATTATTTTGATGCTGTTTTGGTTCAAAAAGAAGGTTACAGTGCTTATGCATACGAAGACTATGCAGCACAATATCTCAAGGAAAACCCAAAACTTCAAAACGAATTAAATGCCAAACGATTGCAGGATAAAAAATTTGCATTGAGTGCTTCCGAGCAATTGGAATTTGTTTTTAAACATTCTCCCTACTACGAAAAGGGACACAATTTGTATCCTGTATTTCGGATTGAAAAAAGCAGTGCAAAACCAAAATCTAACGATGATTTCAAAGAGAATAATATAAAGAATAAGAGTGATGAATAATCAGGTATCCAAACCTTTTTGATTGAATGTCTGTCTTAGAAGTTGTATATTTAACTTCAAATACATATCTATGTTCAAAAAGCTATCCCTTTTAGCCCTGTTATTTTTCATACAATTTATTTCCACAGCACAAGGCCATCGACTTCCAACACCTTCATCACTAGCTGGTACAACAGATGGCGAATTGCACGATATGGTAGTATTTGACCGCGAAGGCAATCATTACTTTTTTAGCGATTTAAAATTTACATTGAACACCAAAAAGAAACGCGCTATCAATCCAACCTATACCGCTGGAATATTTCGATTACACTTCGATGATGCTGGAACCAATACTGGATTTGATGATCCAACCTTAGGCCTACAACGCGTAAATGTAGCTGTACAAGTTTTTACAGATTTAAGTAATTTGATCAACGAAGCCAATAGCCCTTATTCCAGCATTGCCAATTTAGGCTCTGGAAACTCTTTTGTAGAAATACATGTACAAGCTTCAATAAACAGCGCTGCAAATGGCATGTTAGGCAATGCAGGCCAATTCTTTTTGACAACATCCCCAGGCATAGTGCATGGATCTGTTTGGCAAACCATCAATAGTGGCATAGATGCTTGGTTTGGCGTAGGACCATCAAACCTGGGCAATGTAGGCACCTATCATGGTTTGATGCAAATTAATTTTGGACATAATTTTTACCTTGGCGCAAACGCTGCTGGTATCAATCCAGCTCAAATAGATCTATACAGTGTAATCCTTCACGAAGCAATACATGCTTTAGGTATAGGATCTTTGATTGCACAAAATGGCAATAGCAAATTGACCAATAGCAATCCTGGTATATATAGTGCTTATGATACTTACCTTACAGAAGTCAACAACACCAAAATCATCAATTGGAACACTTGCTACCAAGCATCTTTTGTTTCAGCCAATGTATCCAAACTTACTACACCATGTGCTCTAAAATTTAATGGTACACAGCCTTTATTTATTTCATCCGATGCAGCATGGAGCAATGGCACTAGCCTGAGTCACTTCCCTGCAGCTTGTGGCAATACAGGTAGTTTTGTAATGAACCCTGGCATGTCTGCTGGAACTACAAAGCGTTTCCCTGATGCAAAAGAAGTCTCTGCACTTTGTGATCTGGGCTATTCGCTTTCAGGCACTTACCCTGGCGCATCTTATACGCCTTGCGGCTCTCGCGTTGCTGGCGTCAATGATTATGCAACCTATACACCTGCTGCACCTGGTACGAATTATACCAGTCCAGCCAATACCGTTTTCGCATTAAACTCAACCGACTTTTTAGGTAACGATGAAAATGCAACATATTATAGTTGCCTCGAAGTAGTCAATCAAAGCGGCACATTGACTGGCAATTTAAATGGTGGCACTGGTATCGCAATCACATTTACACCAACAACCAATTTTGCAGGAACTGCTATCTTAAAATATATTCCCAAAGAAAACAGCAATGGCAAAGCAGGAAATATTACGTATATTTTTATCGATATTACGCCACCACCTTTAGCTCCATGTGTTTCCAACAATGCTTGCGAAATGTTGTGCTACGGTGGGTTTGAAGAATTTACATCGCAAGCACAATACGATGTATATACATCTGGTGGCTTTACATCTAACAACAATGTCTCATTTGCATATTACCCTGCTACGTATCCAGACAACTCCCCTGATTTAAGACAAAGTGGATTTTACACTGGTGCAGGCATTATCAATTGTGGCGGTCCAAACAATCAAATATTTTCACACAGCGGATCACAACTTATTGGTATGATTTTACGTAACACTCCTGCTACCTCAATGAATAACCCCGAAGGTCCATCGCTCCCACTCAACGGCACTGTATTACCTGGCGAAAGTGTCACTGTATCGGTATGGCTTCGCCTTGCAGACCAATCTTGTTTGGGTGGTGTAGAAGCACGCTTAGTCAGTATGCCACCATGTTTGGGCAATCAAGGTATTTTGCTTGCAAATTGTGCAGGTTTGCAACAAACAGCTATTGTACCAAGTGGTGTGCTAGCAAACAACAATAGTTGGCAACAAAAAACAATGACCATTACCAATACAACAGCCGTGCCTATGACACATTTACTCATTAACTCTTTGCCTTATACGCCATATATAGCACAACCGTTTGGATTTATTTATATGGACGATGTAAGTTGTATCAAAAATGTACCAAAACTCCTCATTACAAAAACAGGGCCTACCACTGCTTGTCCTGGCGATACATTAACGTATACTATTTCTGTCACCAACAATTCTCTTTCACCAGCTACAAATGTCCAACTCAAAGATAGTCTTGGCATTGGGTTAACCGCAATAGGTGGAGGTACATTTACATATCCAATCACTTCAATAGCTTCAATAGCGCCTGGAGCCTCTCAAAGTTTCACTCAAAAAGCAACAACCAACGCTAACTTTGGAACCATCACCAATACAGCATTTGCATCCTCAGGTGCTTGTGCAGATAGCGGAAGTGTAACACAATGCAATACAACAATTGCAAACCAGACATTGTCTATACAACAAACAACAAATCCAATAGATCCATGTCGCGGAGACACTGTAACCTTTAGTATGGATGTATGCAATTACACATCAAATCCAATAAGTCCAATTACATTACAAACAGCTTTACCGCCAAGTTACAATGCACTTCCTGGTGCAGGCTTTACAGTTTCTGGAGGCAATATAAACTGGAATACATTTAATCTATCTGCTGGTACAACAACTACACCTTCTTGCACGACTTTAACTGCACAAGTAGTCGTAGGAACTCAATCCAATACGCTTTGTACACAAATTATAACTGGAGGCAACACCTGTTCAAAGAAGACGAACAATTGCACCAATGTAAACGTAATCAATTGTTGGCCAGAAAGTATCAATGAATATAGTCAAGTCATAAACTTGATATGCTACCCCAACCCAACTTCTGATTTTGTATTTTTTGAATTTGAAAGCAAAAAGGATGGACAACTAGAACTTACAAATTCAATAGGGCAAACTATTACACAATTGAATTTTAAAAAAGGAATAAACAAACTTAAAATCAATACAGCTCAATTCGCAAATGGGCAATATCAATATCGCCTTATAATAGATGGGCGCATACAAAAAGTCGATAAGATTGTTATCCTTCATAAATAAAATCCAAACAGTTCAATTTAACTTGAAAAATATAACTTGAAAATGTACGACAAGATTATATTTGCAGTATGAGCATTGAACAACTGTATACTATTTTTCTTCAATACCCTAATGTACAAACGGACACAAGAAAGTTACAACAAGGCGATATTTATTTTGCCTTGAAAGGTGAAAACTTCAATGGAAATCTTTTTGCGAAGCAGGCCATTGATGCAGGTGCTTCTTATGCAGTTATCGACGAACCCGCTTTTCAATTCAATGAACACTATATTTTAGTTGACGATGTGCTAACAGCATTACAACAACTTGCGCAATATCATCGCAAACAATTTGAAATCCCATTTATTGCAATCACAGGTAGTAATGGTAAAACTACGACCAAAGAATTAATACTTGCTGTACTATCAGCACAATATAAAACCTATGCGACAGAAGGCAATTTGAACAATCATATAGGTATACCTTTGACATTGTTGAAGATAAAAAAAGATGCTGAAATAGCCAACATAGAAATGGGTGCTAATCATCAAAAAGAAATTGAAGGTTATTGTAAAATTGCATTACCTACACATGCCTTAATCAACAATTGCGGCAAAGCCCACCTTGAAGGTTTTGGCGGAATAGAAGGTGTACGAAAAGGCAAAGGAGAATTGTTTGATTATATCAGAGAAACTAGAGGTATCATTTTTAGAAACACCGATTTAGATTATCTCATTCCAATGTCTTCAGGGATTCATGAACAAATCTCATACGGTTCCGCAGCCGCCGATTATACAGGTTTAATAGAATCAAATGAACCATTACTTAATGTAGCCATTACAACACCAAAGTTGGAGTGCATCATTCGAACCCAACTTGTAGGAGAATACAATTTCCCAAATGTCATGGCTGCGGTAGCCATTGGAAGTTATTTCAAAATACCCATAAACGTTATTCAAAAATCTATTGAACATTATTCGCCAAGCAATAGTCGCTCGCAACTTATAACTCAAGGTAGCAATACCATTATCCTAGACGCGTATAATGCCAATCCAACAAGTATGGCTGCGGCTATTCGCAATTTCAGAAATGCTGATTATCCCAATAAAGTAGTGATGATAGGCGCAATGATGGAATTGGGTAAAGAAAGCCAAGAAGAACATCAACAAATCATTTCATTGTTGGAGGAAAGCAATTGGAATCATGTTGTATTGGTAGGTGGTGATTTCAAAAACTGCCAACATAATTATATTTATTTTAATTCATCATTTGAGGCAGCCGAATGGTTCAAATCTAAAACCTTTGAACATACCGCTTTTTTAATCAAAGGATCACGAGCTATGGCTATGGAAAAGGTAATCCAATAATTTATCGGCATACTATTTGCAAACAAAAAACAAACTAACAAAAACATGTCTAAAATACTCGTTACAGGCGGAGCTGGATACATTGGCTCACATACCATTACAGACTTAATCGCTAATGGCTTTGAGGTAATTTGCGCAGATAACTTTTCTCGTTCAAGCCCTGAATCAATCGATGGAATTAAAAAAATAACAGGTGTAGAAGTTAAAAACTACGCAATTGATTTATGCGACTATAAACTAACAAGACAACTATTTGAAGAAAACCAAGATATACAAGGTATCATACATTTTGCTGCGTACAAATCTGTTCCAGAAAGTGTAGAATTTCCAATTCGATATTACGAAAACAATATGAATTCATTGTTCAATATACTCAAATGCATGACCGAATTCAATATTCCCAATTTAGTTTTCTCTTCATCTTGCTCAGTATATGGCAATGTAGATAAATTACCTGTTACTGAAGATACACCACTTTCTAAAGCAGAATGTGCTTATGCTGCCACAAAACAAATGGGCGAACAGGTCATTTTAGATTTCGCTAAAACGTCAAATTCAAATTCAATTCTATTACGCTATTTCAATCCAGTTGGTGCACATCCATCTGCAATTATAGGCGAAACACCTATTGATCGCCCTAATAATTTAGTGCCTATCATTACTCAAACTGCTATTGGCCAAATCGACAAAATGTATGTTTGGGGTAGTGATTACGATACCCGTGATGGATCGTGTATACGTGATTACATTCATGTCATGGACATTGCAAGCGCTCATACAAAGGCTTTGCAATATTTAATTGCTCAAAAAAATGATTCCAATTATGAAATCTTGAATCTTGGTTCAGGAAATGGCGTATCAGTATTAGAAGCAATCCATTCGTTTGAAAAAGTCAGTGGCGTAAAACTAAATTACGAAATGGGACCACGACGTGAAGGAGATGTGATAGCAATTTATGCCAACAACGAAATGGTAAAAACGAAATTAAACTGGAATCCAAAATTCACTTTAGATGAGATGATGTCTACTGCATGGGCATGGCAAAAAGTGCTTTCCTCTAAATAAACAATTACATATTAAGTCTATATTAAATATATAATACATGCTTTTTTACTAGAAATGTTCATTATGTTTGTGATTAAACTAATTAATCATGAAAAGAAAATTACACTTTATAGGTTTAATACCTATTTTATTATTTTTTACTTCAGTACTATTCTCTACTAATTCTTATGGTCAAGTACCGTTATTAGGATGGGACACAAACCCAATAGTAAATGGTGCAAATCTATTTGGACCTAGTCCTTTTGCTCCAACTACTATTGCAGCCAATGTAACTGGTGGACCTTTGATTAGAAGTGCAGGCGTTGGTACCACAGGAACTGGAGCTGGTAGAGCATTTGGTGGTAATAATTTTGTATATGTTACACCTGCTGCTGCCATAACTGCCAATAGTTTTTTTACATTTAATATAAATGCAAATTCAGGGTTTCAATTATCCTTGAGCAGTATTAATCCCTTTGATTATCGACGTTCAAGTACTGGCGCCCAAAATGCATTGCTCCAATATACAATCAATGCAGGAACTTATATTGATATAGCAACGATTCCTTTTCCAATAACTGCTTCTACAGGCGGTTCTGCTGGTCCGGTCAATTTAAGTGCTATTCCAGCTTTGCAAAATCTTCCTTCTTCATCAGTAGTTACCTTCAGATTAGTCCCTTATGGTGCTACAGGTGCTACAGGTACATGGTATATATTTGACTTTGGTATTACAACAGCAAATGACTTTGTAGTAAATGGAACGGTCACAAGTGCCGCAGTACCAACATTATCTTCCACAGCATTAAATTTTCCAAATACTTGTCTTGGCTCAAACAACATACTTCCTACAACAATTACTGGTTCAAACTTATCAGGCACATCAGTGCTTGTAGGACCATTTAGTTCATACGGTTTTTCTACAAATCCTGCTGGTCCATTCGACCCATCAGTTACTTTAACCTATGTTGGCAACTCGTTGTCAAGTACTGTTTATGTTCAATATTTACCAACTGTTGCTGGTACGAATAATGGTAATATTGCATTGTCGGGCGGTGGCGCTTCAGGTACAATTGCTACAACTGCTCAAGCTTTTGCAGTACCAACTGTAACAGCAAGTTCTACACCATCTCCAGCAACAGTATGTGCTGGTAGTAGTGTAACCTTAACAGGTGGTGGTGCTACAACATATACTTGGTCAAATGGCGTACAAACACCAACAGATGCAGTTGCGTTTGTTCCTACTTCCTCATCAACGTATACTGTCACAGGAACTACATCTGGTTGTTCTTCTACTAGTACAG